>Ga0224723_1000123_pt1 | contig 49544 bp, 51 predicted proteins | sample Balambano_FR2_Me_FD_161647 | JGI IMG/M metagenome (GOLD analysis project Ga0224723, IMG submission 161647) | Freshwater sediment microbial communities from Lake Towuti, South Sulawesi, Indonesia - Balambano_FR2_MetaG | ecosystem: Environmental > Aquatic > Freshwater > Lake > Sediment | place... | reverse complement strand
GTTTTTGGAATTTTTATTATTTTTGAATACATGTAAGAAATTGACATAGTGTGATTGTATCAAATGATAAAATTCAAAAAATAATTTGTAATTCTGAGCCACGCTCTTGTTTTTTGCCGTTCGCTGCGCGAAGACGCAGTGGCGAAGAATCTCTACGACTATTTCAGAGACCCTTCACTTTGTTCAGGGTGACACAATCTAAAGAGGAAACATGGCAAAATTAATTCCCGCCGCAGAGCGACTCGTCCGTGCGCGAAAACTGATTCAAAAAGCGAAAGATTATCCCGCGCCTACAACAGGGCTTGGCAAAAGTGATTTATCTTATGTTGCTACCATAAAAGATTTATTGCGCCAAGCCAAAGATATGATTAAGTTTATATCTATGACGCCGACTGCAAGTGCTGAAATGAAAGCGGAAGTTAAAAAGATTTATGAAGAAATTGAACAAGCGGAAAAAGAGATATTAACTTAATTTACGGCAAGCCTTCACACAATATGTGATATTCCTCTTGTGGGAAGAACGAAGTCCATTCGCTTTGATTCAAGTTACGAATCAAGCGTGAGCAAGCCGCTTGGGGCAAGTCTTCTTTTGAAATGGGCATGAGCAGGTTGACGTCAAAAAATTGAATCGTCTTGCGCGAAACGGTGGCGAGTAAATTGCCATCGGTTGAAAAATCAATCCCAGAGACAATATCCCCTTGCGGAATGCGAATCACTTCTTCGCCGTTATTCAAATCAAAGATATATGCAAAACCATCATCACCTGCTAAAGCCAGCCATTGTTTTTGTGAATTAAAATCAAGTGCATTGACTCTGCCGCCTTGGCGAAATTGATAAATAGGATTCACTAGATCGCTTTGATTCATATCCCAAACATTCACGCTTCCATCGGAGCTTGCACTTGCAAGCAAACTGCCATCTTGATTAAATGCGAGCAAGTGAACTCTACCAATGTGAATGAGTTGAGTTTTTTCTTGGTTGGCAACTACATCCCATAAAATAATTTTTCCACTCAAGCCAATTGCAAGCGTTGCGTCTTTGGGGCTGAAAGCAACGGTAAAGGCGGTTTCATCAAAGGTCAATGTTTTTATTTTTTGACCTGTTGCTACTTCCCAAATATAAACTTCATGGTTGCCTTCATTGGTAGTAGCCAGATATTGATTATCAGGGCTAAATGAAAGACCTGTTAAATCAGATGAGTGAGGAAGATAAAATGCTTCTTCTGTTTCAAGGTCATACAAAATACCTTGCGAACGATTGATTTCTGAGTTTTCAGAAAGTGCAACCCATTTTGAATTTGGGCTGATTTCTAGCAATGAAGTTAAATCATCGGTAGTAAAAACTTGTCTGCCAAACTCACCTTGATTGATAATCGTAATTTGGTTGTAAGGCAATTGCCAAACAATTTTATCGTCTGGGTTAATAAAGACGCGATTGCCATTCGGGTCAAACTTAACACGATTGACAAATTCTTCAAACTCAATATAACCAATGCGGGCATATAAACTAGAAATATCCCAAATGGTCACATTGCCGTTTCTATCACCAATAATGACGCGTTTGCCATCTTGGCTAAATAACAATGCCGAACCGATTCCATCTAGTGAGGCTTCAAGCATCAATGCACCAGTGCGTGAATCCCAGATGCGGGCAGTTTGGTCATAGCCAGTTGTCAGAATCCATCCGCCATCCGGGCTGACCTTTACCCTCTGCACAAAACTGCTGTGATACATGCGCCTCAACTCTACGCCTGTGGCTGTTTCAAAAACCCGTACAATTTTATCGTCCGACACAGTTACAAACCACGAATTATCCGGGCTAAAGGCAACATCCTCCACCCAATCAGGATGTTCTAAAATGTGAGTCTCTCTGCCTGTTTCGGCACGAGCAATGCGTGCTGTGCTATCTTCACTGACAGATACCATTGTTTTGCCATCTGAACTGATGACAAGGTTAAATATTTCAGCACCATGTCGTGGACCAGACTCTAACAAACTAGTTTGTGCTTTCCAAATTCGTACTCTGCCTTCTTTTGTCCCTAAACTTAACCATTCGCCATTTGGATGAAATCTTACAACAGTTACTGGACCATTATCAAAATTAAATTCATAAGTCACTCTGCCTAAAGTCGGGCTGATGACGGTTACGACTTCATCTTCACGCCCGGCGATAATCAGGGTGTTTTGTGGGTTAATGTCAATGTCTAAGATAGCAGACTCAAGATTCAATTCAGTTTGAAGCGTGCCTGTTGCAAAATCCCAAAACTTGATAAAGCCATCTCTTCCAGCAGTGATGAGTAATTTACTATCATTTGTAATCAAAGCATCAGTGACATCATCGTTATGATTTATGCAGTATTGTTGCTCGCCACTTAAGTTCCACACGCAAGCAGTATCATCGGCACTGCTTGAAATAAAAAATTGACCATCTGGTGAAAGGTGTAAATTCCAAATTCTGCCGGTGTGTTGTAACTGCGCCACAGGAATCGGCATTTTGCTGATGTTATTTCGCAAGACATCTTCGGCTTCACTCGATGGAAACCGCTTGATAGATTCTAAAGCCAACAAAGTACTAATATCTAATTCGCCGGGCAATTCACTGACAGCCAATGCTTGTGCGGCACTTCTTTGTGCCTTGGCTAAATTCTCACTATCCAAAGCGCGTTGTGCATTTTGCTCAGCAAGCTCTTGTTGTTCAAGGGCAATCCGTTCATTCGCGGCGGCAATCAGAGCATTTTCTTGGGCTAACTCAGCATTTGCAATAGCACGTTGCCATTGAATCAAGGAAGCAATAAACAACAAAATCGTCGCCGCCATTGCTAAACCAATTGTGCGCGTAAAATTTTTCTGCCTGCGAATTGCATACTCACGGCTAGCGCGGATATATTCCGCTTGCAACGGAGTCACTTGCCGTTCAACTTGCGTAGTTGATTCAGTCATCCACTTTTCAGCGTTATCTAAATCAGACCCACGCAATAAATAGCTATCATTCCGTTGATTAATATTCCATTCCGTCGCCCGTTGTGATAAGCGCGTATGTTCACTGACCCAATCAAAATCTGTAAATATTGCTTCGATTAACTTTGGTAAAACTTCTTTAAATTTTTCTTTTTTCGGGCGCATAAACACCCAATTGGATGAGGCTAACTTTTGATGAACTTTTTGCCTTTTGGCTGGTTCGTAATACACCACTGGAATAATTTTTTTATTTCCCTCTAGGGCAAGCTCCAACTCTTTCAAACAATATTCAGAACCTAATGAATCTGGGCTCATCACAAACAAAAAAGCATCTGATGACACAATGCTATTTGTAATTTCTTTCATCCAATCTACAGTTAACGGAATTCCGTCCCAATCTACCCAAGCATCTAAACCTGCTTCGTCTAAAGCGGCATTTAACTTTCGCACAAACGCTTTGTTTTTGCGTGAATATGATATAAAAACTTTAGACTTTTTCTCAGCCATTGATTTAATTTTACTCGATTCTTATAAACGTCCCGCAGGTTTCGTTTCTGAATTAAAACAATTTACAAAACCTGCGGGACGATGCTTTACTAGCTACAACAAACCCACGCACCTGCCATCAATTCTTCAGGAATGCCTGCATCACTTTCAAATTGCCGCGCCACGAACTTGCCACCTTGCATTACATACTCAATATTTTTTCTATCAGCCAATGACCTTAAATCTTCAAGCGGATTTTTCGCCACGATAATCAAATCTGCTAACTTTCCTTTTTCTATCGTGCCGATTCTTGATTCCCAACCCAAAGCCTTTGCCGCGTTTTTTGTAGAAGCAACAATACAATCTATATTAGACATTCCAGCACTTGCCATGTGATGAAGTTCTAGCGCGTTTTCGCCATGAAAGTTATACGGAGTTGCGGCATCTGTTCCCATTGCAATTGGGACTCCCATTTCGTAAGCCTTTCTTAAAGACAATAATGCATCTTCTTGAGTTGCTTTTGTTTTTTCCATAATCCAATCTGGAATACCAGGTTTATTCCCTTCAATAATATCTACGCCTGCTTTCAAGGTTGGCACTAGATAAATATTTTCTTTTGCCATTCTTTCCATAATTTTTGGATCTTGATTTAAATATGTGCCATGCTCAATCGTCTTTGCACCCGCTTCCACAGCATTTCTGATTCCTTCTATTCCATGCGCATGGGCGGCGACAATTTTCCCAACCTTCGCGGCTTCAACAACAGCGGCGCGAATCTCTTCCATTTCAAATTGAGCCGCGCCGGGTTTTTCTCCGGGCGCGAGAACTGCACCTGTTGCTAATACTTTAATCAAATCAGCGCCTGCTCTTAATTGTTCTCGTGCGGCTTTACGAACTTCATCTACACCATCGGCTTCACGATACATCCCGTCATACCATTCGCTTCCAGTAGATGTGATAGCAAGTAACTTTCCAGCAAGTGACATTCTCGGTGCGGCGAACAAACCTGCTTCCATTGCTTTCCTCAAAGAAAATTCAAGATGATGTCTTCCTCCGACATCTCGTATGGTTGTAACTCCCGCCGCTAATGTATTTTGTGCATGTTTCAGCATGACGAGAGATGTCCAACCCCATGGACCTGTCATCGTGCTATCAGGTAAACATTCTGCCGCAATGTGAACATGACAATCAATCAGACCTGGCAAAATATGTTTGCCAGTCAAATCCATTTCTTGGTAAGTTTTCCCTTCGGCATCTTTCCAATCTTCCAACTTGCCAGCAAAAATTATTTTTTCGTCTTCTATGACAACGATTCCATTTTCAATCGGCTTGTTTCCAGTTCCGTCAATGATGGTGGCATGGATAAATTTTGTAAGTGTCATTTGGCTTTCCAATTCTTGTGGGTGATGTAAGCGGGCAATGGTTGTAAGTTTGAATCACGTTCAGCGACTCTTTCTGCTAACCATTGAAACCATTCAAAAGCAGATTCGCGATTCCAAGCCGTGCGAACTTCATTAACATAATTTTCTAGCTTGCTCCAAGAAATTAAAATTGTTCCGCTGTATGCATCTTCTACCATTGAAATATCAATTTCATTTCGGAATACTAAAATACCTAATCTTTCCCATGTTCCTAGCAGCATATAAAATGCTAAATATTGGTCTTGCGGAAGGTTATCAATTTCTTCTTTGGTTGGGTTATGGTTTATATCTAAAACATATAACAACCCCTTGATAAATTCATTCGTCTGAAATGAATTCAACATCAAAATGGCGGCTTCGCGTTTGCGCATCTTTTGGAAATTTCTCAAATTCAAAATACCGAAGATAATACCGAGAATGACAGCAGTTGTAGAAATGATTTGGAAAACCACAGACAAATCCATACAAACTCCTTTGCTTATGTTGAGTATAGCATGGCGAATAAAAACAAAAAACGTGGACTTTTCAAATCCACGTTCACTGCCTTCTGATAACTGCCTTCTGTTTACTCACTCCGCCCCATATTGCCTTAACCACCACGCCTTACCGGGTAAATCACCTTCTCTAATTATCTTTACTAACTTTGGAATATCAAAATAAACACGACGTAAATCTACACTAAAGGTGTTATCTGTTTGTTCTAAAATTGCATACTCAGCCCATGGGAGCAGATGCGGCGGCTTACCCGGCGCAAATGCAAATACAAAGGCATTGCCAACACTACCAGAATTCAAAATCAATTTATTGCCATAGCGTCTGTGCATTTGAATGTGCGAATGCCCACCGATTAATACAGTCGCTTTTTGACCTTCAAAATATGTATCCAACAAACTAGAGTCTGTAGTCGCTTGAATCAGGTGGGTGGTAGAAAGAGGCGAACCATGAAACGCGAGTAAATCTATCCCGTTCGGAAATGTCAACGCGAAAGTATCCTTAAACGACTTTATAAAATCATAATCCGCATTGGTTAAGCGTTCGCGTCCCCAATATAAATCTGGAACTAAATGCTCAGTAATTTCATAATACGCCGCTTTTTCTGGTTCAAGAATCGCCCCATCGTGATTGCCTTTAATATTTATACTTTTTATTTCATGCAATGTTTCTAACACTTCACGCGGTTGCGGACCCAAACTAACTGTATCGCCCAAACAAAAAATTTGGTCAACACTTTGCTTCTTAATATCCGCAAGCACAGCCTCTAACGCTGTGAAATTGCCATGAATGTCTGAAATAAAAGCGATTCGCATTGTTCCCTTTTCCCCGCAATTGTACCTGACACGGCGGAAAATAAATATTGATTTGAATAGCACGTTTGGGTGATGAAAACCCGCTTCTTACTTAAGGGTCAACTTGTTTCTTGACCTTCGACTTTAATTTCATCTTCATTAATTTCCACATCTATCGAATCGCCATATTGAATATTTGGGATTTCAACTGCAATCACTTCAATCAATGATGGATTCTGAAAATGATTTTTCTTCGTCTCTGGGTGTGGATAATAAACCCAACCTGCATATTTTTGATTTTTGAAAATGACATTGCAACGTGAGAAAGAAAACGTCTCTGGCGGATGTAAATCTGTCCATTCCACTTTTTCAAATGTAAATTCAGGTTTTATCATCTTAAAAATTAGTGGCGCAATAGAGATATTTAGTGTTCCAGTGAAGTAATCACTTAAATCCAATCCGAGATTTTTGAAATATAGTTTTTGTTTTTCTAAGGTGCTATACGGATAATCTTTGGATGGACGCGAAGCCACTTGATGCCCATGAGTCAAAATTCCTTGTAAAGTTTGTCTCATCGCTTATTATTCATAGTAAAACAAGTTGCCTAGTATGTTCTCACCCTGAGACGATGGTCGAGTAGTTGCAAAGCAACGTATCGAGACCAAGCGAAGGGTCTCTTAGACAATCGTAGAGATGCTTCGCTCTCGCTCAGCATGACATATTTCATTTTATGGAATACTATATGAAACCAATTCAATCACACTATCCAAACCTGAGCCTGTATTTGTAGTTTTGACCATGCCCACGTTAGGCGCATACCAGATGTTAGCAACCAACTCAATGGTGAATTGAGACGGATTTCCTGCTTGCATTTCTAAAGACACTGCTATCTTATTCAAGCATTCAACTTTCATAGCATCAAATGTGCCTGCGATTACAGTTACAGACTCAATGCCAATTGCTGTACAAGATGATGTGGTTCGATTACTAGCAGGGAAAGTATTTCCTTGAATAGTTTGTGTGCCTTGCAAGAAAATTTCTTGAGACCATGTATCACCAGCATTGATAGTTGCGGGCAAAGTAATACCTTTTAACTCAGTCGTTTGAAAATCAACCGAGACTCCATTTTCTGTTGAAACATTAGAAGACCCACCACTGCTTGGATTCAAGGCAATTAAATTTCCATTTTCGCATTTCCATTGTCCCTGACGAGTAACCCCTGTTCCAAATACATCTTGTTCTACGAACGTGTTTCCATCAATCGAAACAATTGAATGAACATAAGTATCTGGCACGGGACCTTGTAAGTCATACGTCCAAGTTGCACCAACGATAACAGGTGAATAAAGATTATCACAAGCATTTTGAGATGGGGCTTGAGTAACAGATGTAGATTCAGTTACGGAATTTTCCGTTATGTTCGGTTGCGTTGTATCTGGCTGTGTTGCTCCGAAATTACAAGCAAGAGATGATAGAACTAAAAAAACGATAGCAATAATTTTTTTCATTTTATTTTTCCTTTTATAGGACTTACGCAGTACTGCAAGATTTATCTTGCGAGATGGAGGCAACATAAATGTTGCGGTACAGTAATTGCGTAAGTCCTATTTTATATATTTAAGCAATATGACCTTCTGCTTCGGCTTGATTCAAAACCGAAAGAATCGTTTGCACCAAATCTCGCGCAGATGATTCGCTTAATTCTACAGCCACACGTTGACTTTCATTCACAAAATCAATATTCAATGTATGTTCGTATGGCGCATGGAAAGGATGGTCAAAAGAGATATTGGCTTGTTTGATTTCAAACCATTCATTATTATTTTTTCCACTGCCATCTATTTTGACAGATTGTGTAATCATTGTGCACATAATAATTCTCCTAACGTATTATGTCATTCTGAGCCACGCTCTTGTTCTTCGTGGCGAAGAATCTCTACGATTATCTTAGAGACCCTTCGCTACGCTCAGGGTGACAAGTTAACCTAAATGTTTTTCTAAAAATACAAATATTTTCTTCCAACCATCTAATGTTTGCTCCACACGATACGCAGGACGATGATAATAAAAGAATCCATGCCCAGCATTGGGGTACATGTGAAATTCATAATTCTTTCCATGCTTCTTTAACTCTTCTTCATGGATTTTCACTTGTTCAGGAGATGGGCTTGAATCTTCTTCACCGAATAAACCTAAAATTGGGCAAGATAAATCTTTTGTATATTCATGTGGTGAGACAGGCATTTTAGGATTTGTTTGTCCCATCACAACATTTCCACCCCAGCAATCAATAATTGCATCAAATCCTTTTACACGACAAGCCGCTAGATAAGCATGTCTGCCACCTGAACATGTACCAAAAATTCCAACTTTGCCATTGAAGTTATCCAAACCACGCACATATTTCATTGCGCCTTCTAAATCACCAACTGCTTGGTCATCTGCAATGCCACCATCCGCCCGAACTTTCGCCGCTACATCTTCTGGTGTGCCATGCCCTGCACGAAAATATAAATTTGGTGAAATCGTAATGTAACCATGCAAAGCAAATTTATACGTCGCTTCACGATACCACTCATCCCAACCTGGCATATGATGGGCTAAAACAACGGCTGGAGATTTTTTTTGACCTAATGGAATTGCAAGATAGGCATTAATTTCATCTCCATTCGCGCCTTTCATCGTCACTGTTTCGGCGTGCACGCCTTCATACATCTCGGTTGTGTACATAGGGTCTCCTTTATATTCAGTGAATGTCATTGCGAGGACGCTCTTGTTCTTCGTCCGAAGCAATCTCCTAATTATGTTGGAGATTGCTTTGCTCATTTCATTCGCTCGCAATGACATAAGGTAATTAATATTTAATCGGCAAATCAGTTAAACCACGAATCACAAAGCCTTTTGAAAAAACTGCATCACCATTTGCTTGAATATTTGGCAAACGATTAAACAAAACGCTAAACAAAACTTGTAATTCCAAACGAGCCAATGGTGCGCCTAAACAATAATGCGTCCCCAAACCAAATGTCAGAAGTGGATTATCTTCCCGCGACAGAATCAACTCGCCCGCACGTTCGAAGCGTTTTTCATCATGATTGCCAGAGATATAAAATAATCCAACTTCATCACCGCGTTTGAGTTGCGTGCCATTGATTTCCATATCTTCCAAAACATAACGCTCAAACATCGGAAGCGGAGTTTCATAACGAAGCATTTCATCAACAGCCGTTTTGATAAGGCTTTGATTATTTTGACGCACCGCTTCTTTCATGATTTCAAATTGATTCTGATTCTGAAACAGTGACATTAACCCCAACGCCGAACCATTGACCGTTGCCTCATGCCCTGCATTCAAAAGAAAAATTGCAGTAGCACGCATTTCGTTTTCTGTAAGTTTTTCGCCCTGACTCTCAACCTCAACTAAATCTGTAATCAAATCATCTTGCGGATTTTTTCTTCTTTCATTTGCTAACTCACCGATGAGATTCATAAAATCAACAGAGGCTTTGTTGGCTTCATTGACTTGTTCATCGGTATAACCAAGTTCATACATTTTCACAATCGCCCCAGACCATGGACGTAACAGTTCACGATATTCTTCAGGAATACCAAGCAAATCCGCAATCATAATCACGGGCAGGGGTTCAGCAATATCACTGACAAAATTACATTTGCCATTTTCTTCAACAGCATCAATCAACTTGTGAGTGGTTGCTTCTAACTTCGTGCGTAAACTTTCAACTTTTTTGGGCGTAAAAACTTTTGTGACCAGTGAACGAATCCGTGAGTGTGATTCGCCTTCCATATCCATAAAGACATTATCTTGATAACTGCGCCAGCCTGCCAGTTTTGAGTCTGGTGGGGGCCAACCAATTTCTTCACGAGAATACCGATGCAACATTGTTCGACCAAGCCGCTTATCCTTAAGAAGCGATGAAATATCAGCATGAAGAAAAAAGAAAACCTTATCCCACACTTCATCACGAAAGACGGGCATTTCTTTTCTGATAATTTTTAATTGCTCATAAGGTTTTGCAATAAATTCAGGGTCGTTGATGTTGAGGTGGTGGGTGGGAAGTAACATGGAAATATTTTGTCTCTCTTTTTTTGTTTCATGTTGTTTATTTTACATCAAACATAATTTGTATAATATACTATATTTAACTTTCAAACATTTCAATATGAAACTCGTTTCCGTCTCCCAAATGATTGCGCTTGAAAAACAAGCCGATGCTAGCGGATTGTCTTATGCTCAGATGATGCAAAACGCAGGTATCGGGCTGGCGAAAATTGTGCATGAGATGGGTCAACAAAAGAAGTGGAAGAAAGTTATCGGCTTAGTTGGTTCAGGAAATAATGGCGGTGATACCCTGGTGGCATTAACTTGGTTAGCACAAAATGGTTGGGAAACAAGTGCGTATTTGGTCAAACGAAAAGATGATGAATTAATTCAAAAATATTTACAAGTCAATGGAAAGATAATTCAATATGAAAATAATTCCTTTCAACTTTCTACTTTCCAAGAATCAGATGTCATGTTAGATGGATTGCTGGGAACGGGTATCAAACTTCCACCTAGGAAAGAGGCGAGTGAAGTTCTTGAAAAAATAAAAAATCTAAAACCGAAATTTGTCGTCGCGGTGGATTGTCCATCAGGTGTAGATTGTGATACAGGAGAATGTGCAAATGAAACGATTCCTGCGAATCTCACGGCCACGATGGCGGCTGTCAAACAAGGTTTATTGAAATTGCCTGCTTTTGAAAAAGTTGGTGACTTGCAATTGGTGGAAATTGGTTTACCTGATGAAATGTTGAATGAAATAAAAATTGATGTCGCTGATGATGAAATGGTTTCTGCATTATTACCCAAGCGCACGCTCGCTTCACACAAAGGGACATTTGGTACGGCTTTCGTGATAGCGGGTTCAATATCTTACACAGGTGCGGCATTATTGGCTGGGACTGCGGCATATCGCGTCGGCTCAGGCTTGGTGACGATGGCTTTGCCAGAAAATTTACATTCTGCATTAGCAGGTCATTTGCCCGAAGCGACTTGGGTTTTGCTTCCACATGAAAATGGATTTATTTCTGAATCAGCAAGTGATGTTGTGCTAAATAATTTGAATCGCGCAACCGCAATTTTGATAGGCTCTGGTTTAGGAAATAAAGAAACGACAAAACAATTTGTTCAAAAACTTTTGCCTTCAATAAAAATTCCTATGGTGATAGATGCAGATGGATTAAGACACTTAAGTCCCCCTCTCCCGTTCTTGGGAGAGGGGTTAGGGGTGAGTTCAATTTTGACTCCTCATCTTGGCGAAATGTCAGCACTCACTGGTTTATCAATAGAAGAGATTCAAAATAATCGTGAAGAAGTTGCAAAAAAATATGCCAAACAATGGAATTGTATTGTGGTTTTGAAAGGTGCATTTACTGTCATTGCCTCACCTGATGAAAAAATATCCATTACCCCAATTGCAACACCTGCTTTGTCTCGCGCTGGAACAGGTGATGTGCTTGCAGGCTTAATCACAGGTTTGCTTGCTCAAGGACTTAATCCTTACGATGCGGCTGTTGCAGGAGCATATATTCACGGAAAAGCAGGTTTGCTTGCGGCAGAAAAAATTGGTACAACGGCTTCTGTCTTAGCAAGTGATGTGTTGAATGCAGTTCCAGAAATTATTTCAAATCTTGAATAAACGGTGGTTGAGTAGGCGGCGGGTCTCGATACATTCCTTCGGAACTACTTGACCATCGCCGCCGTATCGAAACCACAAACAAAAAAAGAGACCTTCCTCATCAGAAAGTCTCTAATCTCTAATTATCTAATCTCTGCTCTTCCTAACTATTCATAAAAGCTTCTAAATTTGCCTTGCTGATACGATACGCTTTGCCAACTTTTTTCGCCTTCAAACTTTTATCTTTAATGGCTTCGAGAATATCGTCTTCAGTTACTTTCATAAACTGAGCGGCTTCGGCTGGAGTCATCACATCAGGCATTTTGGCTCCACCACCAGCGGCACCACTTGCGGGGGCTTGATAACCACCTTGTAAGGCTTGCCCCATAATATTGCCAATGCCCATACCAGCACCAATTCCAGCAGTGAGACCAGCACCACCACCTTCATTTTGGGCGGCATCACGCATTGCGTCAGCGGCTTGAAGTTGAGTATAAGTTGCCATGTCGAGCATACCCATGTCCCGTAGTTCTTGAGCCGATTTATCCGATGGTTTGAGATTTCCGATGTAGAAAGTCTTGAGCGTTAAACCAATCGCTTCAAAATCATCTTTTGCTTTTGCGCGAACAGCCGCACCAATTTCTTCGGTCAGACCAATCATCTCCGGCACAGAGTTTTTTGCACCAGTTTCACCAAGCACATCTTGTAATTTGGAAAGCAACATCGTGCGCACGCGGTCTTCAATATCAGATGTTTTATAAGTATGTTGCACGCCGACAATTTGAGTAACAAATTGTTGTGGGTCTTTCACTTGGAATGAATAAGTGCCAAAACCTTGTAGCAAAGCAACACCTAAGCCCATGCCCGGATTGCGAACAATAATTGGTTGTGGTGTGCCCCATTTTTTATTTGCAAATTCTTTACGAGAAACGAAATACACTTCAGCAGGGAAGGGAGTGCGGTCATTGAAGGCTTTGCCAATCCAATCAATCAAAACAGGAATGTTGGCAGTTGCAATCGTGTGGCGACCGGGTTTGAAAACATCCAAGGCATTGCCATCACGGAAGAACACAGCCCACTGACTTTCACGCACAATCACTTGCGAGCCGATGCGAAAATCGCCAATGCCTTCTTCTGGAAAGCGACGCACGATTTCATCACTCATCTCGTTTGCGTATTCAACTACATCAAAAATTCTAGCCATAGAATTTCTCCTTTTGAAATAACAATGTTCAAATTATAGTCCATCTATCAAACAGGTCAAGCGACATTTCTCCTACTTCTACGCAAATGCAATTAATTCGTTTCACCCTGAATACTGATTACTGAACACTGATTACCCTTTCATCGCTTTGCCAGTTCCACCATCTTTCACCATCAAAACCTCAGCCATAATACTCACTGCAATTTCTTCTGGCGTTTCAGCTTGCAATTCGATTCCCATCGGCGAGCGAACTTTATTGATTAATTCTTCTTTGACTCCCTTTTCTTTCAACGCTTTTGCCGTGACAGACCATCTGCGTTTCGAGCCAATCACGCCGATATACTTCGCCTCAGACTCAAGTAAACTTGGTAGCCCAGCGGAGTCCACTCCTGAGCCTCGACTTGTGATGACCAGATACGTTTGTTTTGTGATCTTCATTGTTTCTGCTAATTTACCCATTTCTACTGGATAATATTCATCCGCTCCCGGTGTAGACTCAGGATTACAAAATTCTGCGCGATCATCACTAACCACGACTCTGAATCCCAGCCATTTTGCTAAATGTACAACCGCCTTGCCGACGTGCCCAGCACCAATCACAACCAAAGTTGGGGGAGGAAAAATAGGTTCCACAAATACCTCTACCTGACCACCACATACACCCGGATCACCACGTGAAGGATCAGCCATTGTATAAAATAACGTTTGTGCTTTGCCATCATCTAAAGTTTGCAGTGCGGCTTTGATAACACGATTCTCCAAATCCCCACCGCCGACAGTGCCGATAAATTTTCCATCAGCATATACCAACATTTTACTGCCCACGTGCCGCGGCGTAGAGCCTTCACTTTTTGTCACGGTACATAATGCGGCAGATTGATTATTTTTTTCTAATTCTGAAAGGGCTTGGTAGATAGAATTAACCATCAAAATTATTTTAAGCCTAAAAATTTTCGAGCAAACCGCCGAATGTCCGTAGAAATTTGAATGGCTATTTTTGCATCTTTTAGAGTGGGTTCATCGCCAGGGTATCTTGTATTGACTGCATAGTTAGATAATAGTTGTAGGGCAAGTTTCTCAATACCAATGATGATGCCTGCTTTGGTACATAACTCATCTAACGTGTTTAAGTCATGTGTTTTTGGGAAACCTTTTCCTTGTACAAGCAACAAGGCTTTCATATATTTTTCTGCACATTGCTGAGCATGAAAGCAAACACTATACAGTAAAGGTTTTTTTCTACGAATTAAAGTTTTTGCAGATTCAAAATCATCTTCTGCGTGAGCAATCCATGAACTTAATTCATCAAGTTCGGTCATAAAGCACTTTGCCCGTTTCTAGTATTTCACGAATAAAGAAAGCATTATCTACCCCGCCTTTGATTGCTTGCTCTACTTCTTTAGGAGTTTTCACAATAATATCTACTGGAAATTCACGTGGAATCAATAGTTGAGAAACGGCTAAATTTCTCTTAATATTCCTTTTTCTTGTTTTCATAATTACTAATAAATCCACATCACTGTCAGGAGTTGGGTTGCCATGTGCATACGAGCCAAATAAAATAATTTTTTCAGGTTTTATTTTCTTAACAATGCGTTCAATTGCCTTTGGCAAAGTTTCAGCTACAGGCGGAAAACCAGTTGGGTTCATATTGGTTTCAAGTTGAAATAACATTTTTAATTCCTATTAACTTACTTATTTTACCTTGTTATTTCTCTAGCAACCCTAACACTACAGGCAACAACTGTTTCTTCCTTGAAACTACACCTTGTGCATCACGTGTATTATCTGGCAATGGAGGATAGGGTAAATCATCTAAAACTGGTGGATAGTTAGATGAGATTAATAATCTACTTGTTCCACGCACAACATCTGTGACGAGTAGCATTGTAAAGTCTAAACCTCGTTTGTCTCTCATATCATCTAAGGCTTTGTTGATTGAGTCTAAATATTCAGAGAGTTGCATCAAATCAGTCACTTCGGCTTGGGCAATGGCGAGTTTGAATCCGCCTGCTTCGTAGGCTTTGATATCAGTACTAACAATTTCTTCTGGCTTGCGATTTGATAACCCAGCACCTGCTGATAATAAATTTTTTCCAAACGATTCAATTGTCTCACCTTTTAATGGGCTTCCACCGACAAATGCCCAACGTGCAAGTTTTTCTGCGGCGGCATGGTCACGCGGTGTGGTGGTAGGAGATGTCAAAATTAGAGTATCAGATAGAAGTCCAGCAAGAAGCGCACCAGCAAGTGCTGGTGGGGCGGAGAGTCCTGCTTCCACTGTTTGCTCAGTCACCAATGTAGAAGTCGAGCCGACCACATCCACTGTAAAACGAATCGGTTGATGCGTATATGGATTTCCCAAACGATGATGGTCAAGAATTTCAAGCAGTTCGGCTTCATCAAGGGCATTGATAGATTGGCGAGGTTCGTTATGGTCAACCAAAATAATTTTCAAGCGTGGCGGGTTCAAAATATTTTTTTGACGTGCAATGCCGAGATACAAACCATTTTCATCTACAACCCAATAATCATCAAACTCACTGCGTAAAATTTTATTTAACGAATCGCGGATGTGTGCATTGGCTGTAAATTTTGGTACATCAACATTGGCGGCATCTTTACACTCAGCAGACATCATCTCACGCACGGTTGTATCACCAGGGCGTGGACCCAATGTTTCGCTAAAATATTTGAACAAACTTAAGCCATTAATTAAACCAAAAGGTGTTCCATCGGTATTCACAATTGGGGCAACGCCGCCAGTTTTACTTGCTAAAGTCCATGCCATGCCGAGTTGTGAGTCAGGGGTGAGGCTATCGAGTCTTTGCATCACTGATTCAAAACGTGGCGAAGCATCAGTTAGTAAAAATGGACTTTCAAGATTTAATGTTTTCAAGACCCATGAAGTTTGTGCATTCAATGCCCCAGCGCGTGCGGCGACAGTATCTAACTTATCTCTTTCACGTAATAACCAAGCATACCCCATTGCTGATGCAACAGAGTCGGTGTCTGGATTGATATGACCTACAACAAAAATTCTTTCTGACATTAATTGCTTTCTCCGCTTTCTTTTATGTCATTGCGAACTTGTTGGTCGAGTACCCTGAGTGAAGCGAAGGGGGTATCGAGACCACATGTGAAGCAATCTCCCCAAAAAGATTGCTTCGTCGTTGCTTTGCAACTCCTCGCAATGACATAATACCTAAATTATATCTCGCCTTTTTCAACCATCCCCAAAAAGATTTTTACGATATAAGGGTCGAAGTGCTTGCCAGATTGCTCATGAAAATACTGAATGATCTTTTTGCGGGGCCAGGCTTTGTTATAAGGGCGGTCACTGCTTAATGCATCCCACACATCGGCTACAGCGAATATTCTGGCTGATAAGGGAATGTCATTCCCTTTCAAGCCACGCGGATAACCCGTGCCATCCCATTTTTCGTGATGGCAATATGGAATTTCTAACGCTTTACTTAAAAAAGGAATTGGAGATAAAAGTTTATATGCTGTTTCAGGATGTTCTTGAATAATGGCACGTTCTTTTTTTGTTAGTTTCCCTTTTTTGTGCAATATCTCATCAGGGATACTAATCTTTCCAATGTCATGCAAAATTGCACCACTCCGAATTTCTTCAAGCGCTTCATCTTTAAGATGAAGTTTCTGTGCAAGTTTCAAGGTGTTTTCTGTCACACGCCGAGAATGCCCCTCGGTTTCTTTGTCGCGTAATTCCAATGCGCGTGCAAAACCTTCAAGCGTTGTGTCATACGTTTCTGCTAATTCACGTGTGCGAGCCTCCACGCGGTCTTCCAATTCAGCATTTAATTTCCGCAATTCATTTTCTAATTCTTTCAGTGCTGTAATGTCGTGCGAAATATAAATTCGCCCAATCATTTTTTTGTGCGAATCATACAGGGGCCAAATCGTCAGCTCATAATAAATCTGCTTATTCCGAAATTCAAAACTTGCCTCTGTACGGGCATACGTCACATGCGTATACATTTTGATAGGAATCGGAAAATTCTCAAACACAACTTTAGCAGGCTTGCCAATTACATCATCGGCTTCTTTTTCCATCAAAACCAACATGGCAGAATTAATATCCATGACATGGTTTTGATTATCTAAAATGACAACAGGGTCTACAATGGCTTCGAAGAGTTTATCGCGCATAGATTTTCAATAAAATTATAATCGCATTGATATATGACTTTGAAAAATGAAAAAGATGCGACCCACACCCTCTCGCATCTTTTATGAAAACGTCCCGCAGGTTTGAGGTGATTTATAAATCTTTATGTAAAAACCTGCGGGACGGTGTTTTTTAAGTTACTTCTGCTTTATCGCCCGCCAGACTCTCTCTGGCGTAGCAGGGATTTCATCCACATTGATTCCAATCGCATCAAGAATTGCATTACCAACAGCAGGCGCAACACCATCCATTGGAATTTCTGCTACTGCTTTGACTCCAAATGGGTGACTCGGCTCAAATGTTTCTACAAAAATAGTTTCTAAATCGGGCATTTCATTTGAACGGAAGACGTGATAACGGTCTAAATCTCTTTCGTAAGCAAACCCTTTGTCATCGTATCGCATTTCTTCGCAGACTGCATACCCTAATGCTTGAGTCATACCGCCTTCGATTTGACCCGATGCGGTTAGTGGATTCACGATCACACCTGAATCAACTGCCATCACAAGTTTATCTACAACCACTTCTCCAGTTTCGGTATCAACAGTCACTTCGGCAAATTGAGCCGCAAATGGTGGAGGTGACACAGGTGATACATAGCTTGCTACACCCATAATCTGTTCTTGATTATTTTTATGCAAAGTATCTAAAGCAATGTCTGCCAGCGTTACAAAACGACCATCAGGTGCAATAGCTTTTCTATCTGCTAACTTGATACTTTCATATTCTGATTCGGGAATCTCAAGCATACTCGCCGCACGAATTTTGATTCTCTCTGCCACAATTTGAGCGGCTTTCACCGCAGCAGTACCAGATATATATGTCGTTGAAGAAGCGTATGCACCTTTATCAAATGGTGTGAAATCTGTATCGGATGAATAAGTAATCATATCTTCCAGTGGAACACCCAACACTTCCGCCGCCATTTGAGCAATGACAGTATCCGAACCTGTTCCCAAATCTGTTGCACCAACTAGAAGATTAAACGAACCGTCGTCATTCATCTTAATAGAAGCTCCGCCCATATCCAAATATGGAATGGCAGTGCCTTGCATAACAAACGAAACGCCGATACCTTTGCGAACAGACGATGGACGATGGACGGTGGACGGTTTGTTTCCAATTCCCAATTCCCGATTCCCACTTTTCCGCCATTCTTCATTTCCATATTTATCATCCCACGCAATCGCCGCGCGACCTTGCGCCACACATTGCTCCAAACCAACGGTGTGAATAATTTCTGGGCGAGGTTCACGACCTTCATTCCATGCCGTTGAAAATGGATGATATTCACCAGGGCGTACTGCATTTTTTAATCGGAAATCAATTGGGTCGAAGCCCATTGCTCGTGCAATTTTTTCCATGTGACGGTCAAGGGGCCAATACCCTTGTGGCACGCCATATCCACGGAATGCACCAGCAGGTGGTGTGTTGGTATAAACGACATCGGCATAAAAACGAATGTTTGGAGATTTTCGATAGTCGCCATCACCGACGTACAAAGCCATGGCTTTGTGACCTGTATTTCCTGTGACAGTTAATGCATGACATCCATACGCACCAGTATCGGATAACGCATACATTTCATTGGCTGTAATAGTTCCATCACGCTTCACACCTGTCTTCATCTTGATTCGCATGGGATGCCTTGACCTTGCCGCGATAAATTCTTCTTCACGGGTGTATTCATAAATTACAGGTCTTTTGGTAGCAATCGTTAAATGTGCTGGAACATCTTCCATCAGCACTTCTTGTTTGCCACCAAAGCCACCACCGATTCTCGGTTTAATCACGCGGATTCTTTTAACAGGTAAATTCAACACTGGTGCAAGCATTCTTCTTACGTGGAATGGCACTTGTGTGGATGTGCGAATGACTAATCTATCATCTTCATCCCAGTAGGTGACACACACATGCGGTTCAATCGAAACTTGTTGCACTTTTGGAACTTCATATTCGGCTTCAAAGATTTCATCGGCTTCCGCAAAACCTTTATTGACATCACCAATATCAATGCGAATGTGTGCTGCTAAATTTTTCTCTGGATTTGAATCGGCAAAATTAACATATTCAGGTTCATCATGAATTTTTATTTTGCTTTCCATTGCTTCACGCGAATCTAAAATGGCAGGCAGAATTTCATATTCAACATCAATCAATGCCAATGCCTTTTCTGCAATTTCAGGAGTCTCTGCGGCAACCAAAGCCACACGATCACCAACAAAACGAACTTTTTTATCTAATGAAAATGAATCTAACGGACCAGGAATTGGGTCAGATTGCCCAGCCGTTGAATAAACGACTCGTGGAATATCTTGCCATGTCAATACAGCCGCAACGCCTTGTAATTCTTTTGCTTTGCTTGTATCAATTTTTTTAATCAAAGCATGAGCATGGGGCGAATGTAAAACTTTGGCATACAACATGCCGCGTATATCCATATCAGCAGTGAAAGCAGGTTTACCTTGCACAAGTTTGACAGCATCCACTTTCTTTTCAGGCTTGCCAACGGTTTGCCACGTTTGGCTTTCAGGCGTAACAAAAACTTTGGGTTTGACGAGCAGGCTTGTGGTAGAGTCTGGAGGCGCGATGGGTGAATCGTTTGAAGGGAAGCGAAAGTCCACGAGTCCCGAATCTCCGATATCAAATTTTTCATCACCACGCAATTCAGCGGCGGCGGTCATCACGGCTTGCACAGGTTTGAGATAACCCGTGCAACGACACAACACGCCCGAAATTGCCTCACGTACTTCATCCTCATTTGGATTGGGATTTTTTTCTAACAAACTTTTTGCCGCAAGAATTTGAGCAGGCGTGCAATAACCGCATTGAATAGCACCTGATTCGACAAATGCTTTTTGAAGTGGATGCAAGCCATCGGTTTTTCGCCAACCTTGTTCTGGATGTTCACCCAACGCTTCAATCGTGACGACAGCTTGATTCTCAACCTGAGCCGCTAACAACGACCCAGCATTGACTGGCTTACCGTTTAACAAAACTGTATCTGACCCACTTAAGCCATCTTCATCGCCAAACTTGACTCCATGTAAACCTAGCCCACGAATTGCCGCAAGCAATGTTGTAGATGGGGGAGTATCAAGTTGATATTCTTTTCCATTGATTTTTAAAGTGAGGTTCATGCTTCACTCCTTATTTTCTTCTGGAATTCTTGATTTTACATATTCAATAATTTTTTCGACTTTTTCTTTTTCGTTTTTGTTAACATAGCCCCAATATTCAACCACTCCGTTTTTGTTATAAAAGCCAAAAATTTCCCGTTTTAGATAACTTAATAGCCAAGAAATAATAATTAACGCAAGTAATGCGTAGAAAATATATAAAACAGGTACAAAAAAATTTATATTAAATCCAAAGTGAAATCCAAAAACCATTGCAAATATTAAGATACACCAAGAGGGAATAAGGTCCCATAAATCATTATTTACTTTTGCTCTAACGATTTTCCCATTAAGAGTTTCATATCTAATTTTGTATGAAGTGTCGCCATTAATACTCTTTTCATAACCGATAATTTCATTATCATAATATCTATCAACTGTTCTCTTAATGTTTGCAAATCTGAAATATTTATGCTCAAAGGAGGCTTTTTGTTGAGTAAAAGGTTCTGTTGTGGTTAATTCTTCTAGGTTACTTGATTTTTCTTTTACTTTTTCAATTGCTTGGACGACTAAATCTTTGTTTTTATGAGTTTGCTTAATCGTAAAAAGAGTATTTCCATTTTTGTCACCCACAAAAATATGCCAACTTCGTACAAAACTTGCAAAGTATAAAATTATCCCTGAGATAAATAATAATTGCCCGATTCTCAGCCAGAGTAAATTTTCATATAGCCAATGGCAGAAAATATATAATAACATCCCGATAATTACAATTAGCGAGAAACTAAAAGATTGCTGATCATTTTGTGTGAAAAAGCCGTCAGATATTTCATATACATCTTTATACTTGAATTCAAATTCATTCTCAAATTTAAGTGATTTACTTTTTATAATTGCCTTGTCTTCATAAAATTCTTGAGTAACTCTCAAAAAATTTGAAAATGGGTAAAAAGCGGTGAGTTTTATCATGTTTTTATCTTCATTATTCATATTGTAGCTCCATATATTTTAGCCAATTACCTGCCCCATGTTCATACGTTCCAATCCAATTGATGATATGGCCACTTAATATTTGATGCTGTTTTCCTAGATGAACTAAATCTTTTTCAGGATTTTCTTCCAATGAAATTCCCAGCGCATTGGAATATAAGTCTGGCAGTTTAATTTGTTCTCCCAAAATATTGTTTATTCGCTCTTGATATTTTCTTTGTAGAATAATTGCGGCGGTGTAGTAAAAACGAAGGAAAAGTTTGCTTATTTCAGAAGATAGCAAGTTATCGGCTTTTTTTACTTCATTTGAGAATTCAGGATGACGTAAAAACAAAGGAATCAAAGCAAGCCGCACACGCGCATTTTCACTTTGGGCTAATGATGCTATTAGGCTAGAAGGAGATAATAACGGACTTAAGTTTTCTTGCTTGCCCATCAAAAATCGCACATCCCGTGCCCAGAGTTCTGAGACTAAATCATCATCAGAGATAGATTTTATTTCTTCACTCATAATCTTCAAACCTTCAACCTGTGACCTTCAACCTGTGACCGAATCTTCTCTCTCAACATATCAATTGACTTAAGTTTACCCTTTTCTTTGTAATACCACACATCCCAACCATTGACCGGGGCATTCTTCATCAACGATTTTGCAACTGAATGAATCGAACCAGTGACATTGCCGGCTTTGATATGTCCATTGGCAAGAATTTTTGCTTGCACTTTTTGATTCTCAAAATAAAGTGTTTCACCAATTTTGAGATAGCCATTTTCTACTAAACTTCCAAAAGGGATTCGTTTTTCTCTAGCAGGGGAGATGTTGAGGCTTTCATCATCTGCTGACTTGATAGACTCAATTCTTTTTTGTGCAGCTTGAATATATATTTCATTACGTTCAATGCCGATAAAATTGCGTTTGAGTTTTTTAGCAACTGCACCTGTGGTGCCTGAGCCAAAAAATGGGTCAAGGACAATATCGCCAACTTTTGTGCTGGCGAGCAAAATTCTGTGTAGGAGTGCTTCGGGTTTTTGGGTTGGGTGAGCCTTTGTCCCGTTGGATTTGAGGCGTTTATTTCCGTTGACAATTGGAATCGTCCAATCACTACGCATTTGCAAATCATCATTCAAGGCTTTCATGGCTTTGTGATTGAAAAAATATGTCGCGCCTTTTTTCTTTTGTGCCCAAATGAGAGTTTCATGTGCATTTGTGAATCGCACGCCACGAAAATTGGGCATGGGATTTGTTTTCAACCAAATGACATCATTCAAAATCCAAAAGCCTAAATCTTGCATAATGGAACCAACTCGAAAAATATTGTGATATGTGCCAATGACCCAAATCGTGCCTGTTTCTTTCAAGACTCTTTGACTTGCGCGTAGCCAATTGAGAGTAAACTCATCGTATTGCTCAAAACCTGAAAACTTATCCCACTCATGATTGACTGCATCAACTTTAGTCAAGTTGGGACGATATAAATCATTTTGTAATTGTAAATTATAGGGTGGGTCTGCGAAAATCAAATCCACTGAGTTCTCAGGCAGTGACTTGAGAATCTCAATACAATCTCCGTGTAGGATTTGGTTGAGGGGGAGATTCACTGTAACCAACTTTTTTCAATCTCTTTGGCTTGCTCGGTAAAATATTTTTTTACATCTTCCCAACGAATAGATTTTAATAAAACAGGTTCAGCATCTTTTTCGGCAGTTTCAAAATAAACTAATCTTTTTGTTACTTGTACTTCAAAGTCTCGTATCGAAGGATATTTTTTTGATGCTTTTGAAAATAAACCTGCCAATGCAAATTTTTGACAAATAAAATGTAAATCATAAAAATCTTTACGGCTTGCCCTAGACAAAAGCGCATCCATTTTCATTAAGGCAATATCTTCAATTGATGCTAGTGCAATTTGCTCATGTTTGATAAGTGGATTTAAAAGTTCGTAACCATATCCATAAAAACCAACGCGGACATTGTTTACAAGAAAGATCAAGTTTCCCCACGAGGAATCTGTGATTTGGGTTTCTAATTTCTCTAACGATTGAGTTAAAACTTGACGAATTGAAGGAATATCTTCTGTTGCTGAAAAAAAATCTAAATCAACTGACTGGCGATGCCCAATTTGAAGAGATAAAGCAGTTCCACCTGCTAAATAAAATTTCTGTGCAATCTCGCTTTTGAAAAACTCATTCAAAACAAGACGCATATCTTCTGAAATTGTGTTCCAAAATATTTGATTCATTAATTTGGCTCTAAAACTAATTTCCAAAAATTCAAATGAGGCTGTGGAAGCCTCTCACTTCCATATTGATTTACCCACGAAAGGATTTTTTCTTGTGAATATAAATTGAACATCCACTTAATCTCTTGGCGGTTTCCAAATTGCAAAACCCGTTCAATGATAGTGAAAGAATCTTTTTCAGGATTCAATTTCTCGATTTCATACTCTTGAAAAAATGATTTGAGAGAAAGTGGAATAGAAGCCATGAATCGAATTATACACTTTAATAATATACATCTTCCTCATCCTCAATCTTTGGCGGAGGAGAATTTAATTCATAATCCCAAACTTTATTTTCTTTCATTGCAGAAGCAATATCATAAGGGGTGGGCACAAAATCAAACTCTTGTGTTTCGATAAATTCTAAAATCAAAGCATGGTTTGGTTTTTCGTTCTTAAAACTTTTCTGCACATGATTCAGTAAATACTTCGCGCTTTCATTTGAGATTTGAAAAAGTTTTGCAATTTGTTCAAATGGTTTAATTTTTTGCATTTTTTCTCTTCTTGGACGCAGATAAACGCTGAGGACGCTGATGTAATTTGATTTTATCCGCGTTTGTCTGCGCTCGTCAGCGTCCTATTTAATAATTTCAATTAACCGTTTCTCAATCTCTCGCCATTCCAGACTCAAATCCACGCTTTCGACTCGCAGAGACATATCTTGCAATTGCACAACTTCGGATAAATTTTTTCCATGCACAGTTGGATACAACAAAATTCCAATGGCTTGGCGATGTTTCTCTGAAAGATGTTCTTGCGTTTTGAGATAAGCGTACAGTTGATACAAATGTGACGAATCAAATTTTTCTTTATTCCATTGATTCTCAATTAAACTTTTCGCTGTAAATTTTGTATCAATGATTAAAATTTTTCCCGATGTTTTTTCTTCCAACATCAAATCAGGTTTCATCATCGGCAAGAAATTATTAGAAAAAGTCTCATGCCATTGCAAATGCTTTTGTGCAGTCACCAACCAGCCTTTAAGATTGAAGCGATAAAAATTTGCAACGAATCTTTCGTAAATCGAATGGTACATCAATGCATCGCGTTCAATTACAGGTTGTAAATAGTCACCAGCAAAATCAGTTGGCATTTGATTTCGTAGGATCAATTCGCAAATCCCCAACATCACACGATAATCTTTATCTTTGCATTTCAAATGTTCGCGCCGAATCAAATCAGGATTCAATTCGATTAAATCAATACCTTCCAACGCCTTGAATAAATCATGCAAACCTAATTGATGCAACGTACTGCGAATAAATTGATTTTTGGGAACATTGATATGATACGTTTGATATTCGCAATATGCCGAGCCTTGATGAAAAGAATCGCGCTTCAAACTTTGATTGAAGTTGATTCTGCCTCTGATACTTTTTATCAATCCCGATTCATTGATGTAATCTCGCCCCAAACCAATTCTTAATCTCTGACGAATTAATTTCGCCAGCATTAACTTTAATAAAGCATCAAAAGTAGGTGCATCTTCTGCATCACCTAATGCAGAATTTTTTATATCTGGCAATTCGTTCCATGCGTATAAGAGCATATGCCAGAGGTTGCGAATTGGAATTTGATATGTCATGGCGAGCCACGCTCTTGGTTTATGTGGCGAAGCAATCTTCGGTTAATTAGGAGATTGCTTCGGGCGAAGACCAAGAACGCCCTCGCAACGGCATTATGAAAATAATTCTTTTTCCGCATCTTCGGCTTTCTTAGGGTTATCAAACCAATATTCTTTTAATAATGGCATGATTTCTGTTTTGATAATCATTCGATACCAATCTTCATTCAAGTTTGAAAAATCATCGCCTTTCGGGCAAAAGAAGCTGTGACCAATTTGATAATTTTCGCCAAGCAAATTATCTTCTTTGATTTTCTGATTTAGAGATGATAATCTTCTGATAATCAAACCCACTAGTTGTAGATTCATTTTTCTTTCTATTAACCAACTTTTGAAAATTTGGCTTTCATATTTTGGTTGTAAGTTGAAGAAAGCAAATCTTCTTCGCAAAGCGTAATCCACCATTGCAAGCGAACGGTCTGCCAGATTCATTAATCCGATGAGATATAAATTTGATGGAATGTAAAACTTATTCTCATTTTTATTTTGATACACCAGTGAAACAGAATGTTCTACGCCACGTTTGTCGCTTTCAATCAACATCAACAACTCACCAAAGATTTGACTCAAATTTCCGCGATTGATTTCATCAATAATAAAGACAAATTCTTGGTCAGGGTTATGGATTGCCTTTTGACAAAACTCATAAAACACCCCATTTTTCAAATTGAAAGAACCATTTCCATCAGGACGATAACCGCGCACAAAATCGTCATAAGAATAAGATTGATGAAATTGCACCATTTCGACGCGATTTGCGTCAACTTCTTGCATCAAAGCATAAGCCAATTTTTTGGCAAGGAATGTTTTGCCAACCCCAGGCGAGCCTTGTAAAATCAAAGCCTTTTTGGTTTTCAGCCGTTCAAGAATTTCTGTAATTTCGGTTTCAGTTAAAAACACGCCTTCTGAAATTAAATTCTCAATTCCATAAGGCGTTTTTGCTTTTTGAGTCTTGTAAGCGCGTTTGGTTTCAGCAATCATTCTTGACCTTTCGTTTTCATAACCCCAAGCCTCCAGTGAAATTTCGGGGAAAGATTTTTTGAGTGCAACAATTTGTGAAATTGTGCTTACATAAAACTTTGCACTTAATCCTTTGGCAGGGATTTTAATTTTCAAATGTCTGCAATTTGTTGAATCTAAACTTAGGAAAGTATAAGAACTCGTCCAAAACAAACCCATGGTTAAGTTTACATTCGTTTCTTTGACTTTCAAGGCTTCATCAAAGGCTTTCAAAAAACTTTTGTTTTTCAGTAGATTTTTTGAAAAACTTAATCCAAACACTTTCCATAACTTTGGGATATCGTTTTTCTTTCTTGAATCTTTATATGAAAAGAACCAAGATTTGAGGTTATTCAAAATAGGTATTCCATTGAAATCTTCGGGGATGTCACTTTTTAATTTGAAAAACTGTTTGACTTTAGCAAGAATGTTGACTCTTTGCTCAAACCCAATGCCACGATTGAAAATGCCGAAAAATGTGAAGGGGTCAATTTCTTGCAACAGGAATTTTGCACCGTTTTTATCTTTATCAGTTAATGGCGTAATGACATGACCGTCTTTTCTAAGCGTTTCAAGGAATGCAATCAATTCGCTTTGTCTATTCTCCCAACTGACAAGTTCTTTCGCCAATTCCTGATAAAACGGAATCCATGTGAATTGATTGGTTGAGTAAGATGATTTGTTTTTCAATTCTGGCGCCTACTTTTTATAGGGCAATATTTCCATTTCAATTACGCCTTGAAGAGTTTCGTATTCAGGGTCTTTGTGTATCAAAATTGCTTTTTTCTGATTCGTAATTGCCGCAATAACTGAATCTGCAAGCGAAAGACTATGATTTGCTTTAATTTTTGCCGCATTTAGCAAGATGGCTTCGTCTGCTTCCCAAATAATTTTAGCATCCATTTTTTTTATCAAGGCATAGCGAGTTATAGATTCTTCTTCACCAAGTTCTCTTTGTGATATATAAACTGTTTCAAGGATAGTAAGCCAAGGAATAATAATTAATTCTTTGCGAATAATATCTCTGACTCTATCAGCACCTTCTTCTTTTTCAATAAATGCCATGAGAGCAGAAGTATCAATAACAAAAGATTTATTTGCCATTTTCTTTTTTCCTGTACTTTGCTCGTTCTTCAAGAAGCTTACGAGTTAATCCTTGACCCTTGCCTCGTCCATACAAAGCGGCAACAGGGTCTGAGGGAACAGGAATTACGCGAATGGTTTGACCATCATCTACCCAAACAAGTTGATCGCCATCTTTTATATTGTATTTTGCACGAATCGCCGCAGGAACAACGGTTTGTCCGCGTCGTGACACTACAGTTTCCATTGACATATCATACCTCCAATAAGTAAGACATTTTTTTATTTTACAAGACAAAATAAAAATACGCAAGACGAAGTTTTATGTAGACTTTATACTCTCCAAACATCTCTTTGACAACACAGCCGCCATCTCTGCCCGATATTCAGCAGATGCCCATTCATCATCTGCTTCGTGATAGGCAATACGAGCCGCTGTTTCGATGCCACCATCTTCGCTTCCATCCATAGCTAAAAGCGGAATTTTTCCATAACCGCCTAATGTTAATCTTGTTCTGCCAGAATTCCATTGCGCCAGTGAAACACACACAATCGGTTTATCTGCTGGGGTTTTGGAAACATATTCAAATGCAGTTTTGATGTTGAGGGGAATCGTAATGGAAGTGATTAATGTTTTCGGGCGAGTTAATAAAAATTCACTGAGACTGGAGACTTGAGACTGTTTTGAGTCTCTAATCTCTAGTCTCAAATCACAGGCCAGCAACATCGTTACAAACGGAGACCTTCCATCACTTGACACAATTGTGCCAGCAACCGTGGCAGAGTTACGAATATTTAATGGGGCTTCGAGTTTGATTGCAATTTTTAGAGAGTCAGAAATATCTTCGGATTCAAGTAAAGTTTGCAATGTGCAAGTGGCACCGATTTGCAGTTCGTTTCCGTTGACGCGAAGCGCATCAAGTTTGAGGAGTTGTAAATCTACAACGGAGACAGAATCAGTTGTGGGCTTGGAAAGAAGCGTACCTCCTCCTAATGGAACTGTGTTCGGCTGAGTCAAAAGAGTCAAGGCTTCATCTAATGTTTTTGGACGGTGATATGTTGTAATCATGTTTGTCTCCATGAACCGTCCCGCAGGTTTAAGTTAATCAATTAGGTTTTTAATAGAACCTGCGGGACGTTTTATTATACTAAGGCTTTGGTAATGCAATTTTGAATCGAACTGACAGCAAACGAAAAATAAAAATAGTTACGCCACCAATGATAGATGCAATGAAGGTATTGATTTGAAACCAAGTGAGCAAAATAAAAACCCAAGTGCCGATAAATGAACAAGTGGCATACAGTTCGGTGCTGTGACGAAATACATTGGGCACACGATTACAAAGTAAATCGCGTAACACGCCGCCAAAAATTCCTGTGATGACTCCCATGAGGACTGCAATGACACTTGAAAGATTTAATTGTATGGCATAGGTTGCACCGAGAATACTGAAAACACTTAATCCGATTGCATCGGGAACATTTAAGAATTGATGTGGAATTTTATTGAGCCAATAAAATGTGATGAGTGTTACTAAAAATGTGACGATGGATAATAATGGGTCGACAACCCAAAAGATAGGCGTGCGACCAAGTAATAAATCGCGCATCGTTCCGCCACCAAAAGCAGTGACAAATGCAATGGTGATTGCACCAACAATATCCATTTCATTTTTGCGTGCTTCGAGCGCGCCAGAAATTGCAGAGGCAGAGACGGCGATGTAGGTGAGGATGAATAAAATGTTGTCCATTTATGATTTGAACCACTGAGGCACAGAGGCACTGAGTTTTTTAATTGCTTTTCTCCGTGACTCAGTGCCGTTGTGGTTAGGTTTTGAATTTAATACCCACGCCTTCGCACACGAATTTTTTGAATAATCGGAAACAATACTCCTACAATCAAAAATAAAATCAAAGCCCCAATGCCTGCGCCAGGCAAAACAATATTTGCAGGAGGAATCGGTGTAGGTGTTGGCGTAATCGTTGCAGTGGGAGTGAATGTTGGTGTAGCAGTATTCGTAGGTGTTGATGTTGCAGTGGGAGTGAATGTATTTGTAGGAGTAAAAGTGATTGTTGGTGTAAATGTGGGCGTAAATGGAATAAAAATCGGTGTGGTTGTTATTTCATCTTCCTCTTCTTCTGGTTCAGGTGTAGATGTACATGGAACACCTGCAACATCAAAACAACCCGCTTGTGCAAATATTTTACTTTGTGGATTAATAACCATTGCAAACAAAAAAATAAAAATAATGAATTGAAAAAAGTTTTTTTTATTCATATTTATTAATCTGGATAAACCTTCCAGCCCAATTCTTCTAAACGAGTTTGTGTAACATCCATTTGGTTTTTCGGTACATCAATATGCAAACCTGTACCCTCTGCTAACAATTCATTTGTCTCAGCATCATACACGCCCGCCCATGCTTCCACAACTCTGCTTTTATTTTTGCTTACTTTGCCAACAAACTTTAATAACTTTCCAATTGCCACATTTTTTCGATACTTCACTTCCAATTTTCCAGTAAACACAAAACGCGGGTTATGCACATCCGCACCCATGTGCGCCCGCCCTGTAATTTCATCTAAAATCGCGGCAACAATTCCACCATGCAATACACCGGGATACCCTTGATATTTTTCATCGGCAACAAATTCAGTTTCAACCACACCTTCTTCTACTTCATAAAAACTTAAACGCAAACCAATAGGATTTTCTAATCCGCAAATAAAACAATGACGTGAATTCGCTTGTTTAATTTTTGACATATCATTTCGCTCAATCGCCGTCCTCGGCGATGTTTTTGACTAATACATCTTTCGCCGGGGACGGCGAAAAGAGCAAATTATTTAATAAGGCGGATTATACTCTGGACATGACTCATCCAAAAATTCTGATTACACGCCTCATTCCTGACGCAGGCTTGACTCTGCTTCGTCAGCATTATCCAAACTTTGATATTTGGACTCCAGACCTTCCGATGACTCGTGAAGAATTACTTGAAAAATCAAAAGGTGTTGATGGTTTGTTATGTGCCCTCACTGAAAAAATGGATGCAGAATTAATGGACTCAATTGGTCCACAATTAAAAGTAATTAGCAGTATGTCTGTAGGGGTTGACCATATCTCTATTGCCGAAGCAACCAAAAGAAAAATTGCAATAGGGAACACGCCCGGCGTTTTGACAGATGCCACAGCTGACCAAGCCTTTGCCTTAATGCTCGCCGCCGCGAGGAGAATCACAGAAGCAGAAAGATTTCTCCGTGCTGGTAAATGGCAAACATGGATTCCGAATCTTTTGCTCGGTGCAGATTTAGCAGGCGCAACATTAGGAATTATCGGTTTTGGAAGAATTGGTCAGGCAGTTGCAAAACGTGCTCAAGGTTTTGATATGCGAGTGATTTATCATAGCCCAAATGCACAACCTGCTTATGGCGCCACAAAAGTGGATTTAGATACTTTGTTGAAAGAATCAGATTTTATTTCTTTGCACGTCCCACTCAAACCTGAAACAAAACATCTAGTAAATGCAGAATTTTTATCAAAGATGAAACCGAATGCAATTTTAGTGAATACAACACGTGGCGGAGTCGTTGACCAAATTGCTTTGTACAACGCTTTGAAATCTAATCAAATCTTTGCCGCCGCATTAGATGTCACTGACCCTGAACCATTACCAATGGATTCTCCGCTTTTGGAATTGGAGAATTGTCTTATCGTTCCACATTTGGGTAGTGCAACAAAAAAGACGAGAGATAAGATGGCTATATTAGCAGTTGAGAATTTGATTGCTGGGGTAGAAAATAAAAAATTACCGAATTGTGTTAATCCAGAAATATATTAGTTATTGATTAGACGTTATCGGTAATAAGCCGAAAACACATTTTGGACGCTGATGAACGCAGAAAACGCAGATTTTCTTTCTTTTGAATCAGCGAAATCAGCGTTTTTCTGCGTCCCAATTTTATTTCCGATAACGTCTATTAACCAATTAACGCGCTAAAAAACTCATAAAATTGATGAAGCATTACAGTTTTGCGGTACTACAACTGTTATATCACTACCCGACCCTAAAACTTCATCTTCATCCCGCCTTTCGGGCGAAGTGTGGCTTCAGGTTTAAGTCCAATAGCAGAATCAGTTACAAGGTCAGGTTTGAAGCGTTGATAAATCATAGCAAGAGTCAATTGCATTTCCATCATCGCCAAATTATTTCCAATGCAAATATGCGGACCCGCTCCAAACGGATAATAAATATCTTTATTGCGTGATGAAATATTTTCTTGTGTAAATCTTTCGGGGTCAAAAGTTTCTGGGTCATGCCAATACGTTGCGTTGTGATGCGTGACATACGGCGTGATAAAAATTAATGTGCCAGCAGGAATTAAATATCCATCAAGTTCTTGGTCGGTGACGGCTTCGCGCGCAAACAAATACGCAGGCGGATACAAACGCAACACTTCATTGATGACCTGCGTTGTATATGTTAACTTTGGTAAATCTTCCAGCGTAGGTGTGCGCGTATTTAAGACTTGTGTAATTTCACCAATTAATTTTGATTCAACATGCGGATTTTTCGCAATGAGATAAAATGCCCAAGTGAGAGCCATTGCTGATGTTTCATGCCCTGCAAAAAAGATGGTGATGATTTCATCCCGCACTTGCGCGTCGGACATGCCCAAGCCTGTTTCTGCATCTTTAGCATTGAGCAACATTCCCAGCAAATCGTCCTGCGGATTTTTCCTACCCTCAGCGATTAATGGGTAAACAATTTCATCTAAAACCTTAGCGGCTTTGTTATAAGCAATATGTTTTGGCAATGGGAACGAAAGCGGAAGTTGAATAAATTGTTGACTCTTCCATAACATAAATGCCGAGGCTAAACGAAATGCATCGCCTAATGACTTGACTTGTGCATCTGTAATTTTTGCACTAAACATAGTTTTGATGATGATAGACAAAGTGAGATTCGTCATTTCATCTTCCATGTCGAAGACTTGATGGGCTTGGCTGTATCTTTCCCACGCGGTTAAATGTTTTTGAATAATATTTGTCATCGTCTCTGCTAGTGAACTTAATTTCTGACGATGAAACGCAGGTTGTATAATACGACGTTGCTGTAACCAAAACTCACCATCACTTAATGGCAAACCATTGCCTAATAAAACTTTGCCAGTTTCTACACTTCTGCCGCGAATATAGTTGTGATGATTACTTTGCAAAATATGTTTTACATATTCTGGTTTGGTGACTAGCATGTATGTTTTGTTGAGTAATTTGAACTGAACAATTCCACCGTGATTTTTTGTTAAGTCCATGAACATGCCGAGCATATCCTTGGTCATTTCAGGAATCATGCCAATCACAGGTCTGGATTTGGGGCTGGGGGCAGGTTTGAGGGGAGAGGTTGTCATATCTTTATTATTTTAACTGATGTTACAACTCGCATCTTAACAAAACAAAAATCGTAGTTAATCCAAGTGCATAAATTACTTTGATGTTTTCATTACCTAAGTTGTTCGGCAAGTCCAATGAGAAGCCCTTCGGGACCGCGAATGTAGCACAGGCGATATGAGTCTTCATACTGAACCACTTCGCCAACGAGTTGTGTGCCTCTTTTGACTAGCCTGTTGAGGGTCTCGTCTATATCATCCACTGTAAACATGACTCGTAGGTAGCCGAGTGCATTTACTGGAGCATTTCGATGGTCAGCAACTATATGTGGGATGATAAATCTTGAGAGTTCGATTCGGCTGTGACCATCAGGCGTAACCATCATGGCAATCTCAACTTGCTGATTGCCTAATCCAGTGACTCGTCCAGCCCATTCTCCTTCTATCATGGCTCGCCCCTCAAGTTTCAGTCCCAACTCGGTGAAAAAGGAGATGACTTCATCGAGAGATTCTACAACGATGCCGACATTGTCCATTCGTTTAAGACTCATGTGATTTCCTTCATTATTCTGTAACGCGCTTTGATAAGCTGTAGTTTAGTTTGTTTCCAATTGATTCTTAATACTTAAGATGTCAATCTCATTCCATGATTCAGCGAAACGATCATTCTCCACTCTATGAATCACAATACCAGAGAATTTTACAAGTTTACCAGTGGGTTGAATGCCCATAAATTCTCCTTGATGAGTAGCCTGTGCCACAAATCTGAACGTCACAAAATTTTCATCGGCAATGATATGCGTCAACTCGAATTGAATATCAGGAAATATATTTCGATACACATTGACATAGTACATAGCACCATCAATTCCTTGTGGTTGGTCAGGAAATGTAGGGTTGCCATCTATCCAGTTACGAGCAAAAACTTGTTCAACAACTTCTTTATTTCTATTCTTATTCCACCCTTCTAAAATCCACAAGCGAGCGAGTTGTTTATTTGTATCTGCAGACATGTTTACCTTTCTTTCTTATGCTTATAAATACAGGAGTTTTCCAATAATAATCCATTTTAGAATGTTATATAGAGAATTGTTCCCATAAGAATCTTATATCTATCGTAGGGGCGACCCATCCATGAAATGAAGAATTATTTGGAAGGCAATTATCTTAATCATCAATTACCAAGTTTAAGGAAGAGCGGGTCACCCTTTTTGTTAATGGAAATTTGCTTTGTAAACAGGGCGACCCGCGTTGTGTAAATTAAGTTAAGGGAAGATATTGTTTTGTGGGTAAATGTGATGTGTAATTGATTTTTATTGGGTCGCCCCTACAACACTACGCATTAAATTCTTGATTGGCTCTCTTCAAACCATTTTCTGTCAAAGTTAACAAGCCTTCTTTTTGTTGAATCAAATTCATGCGTTCAGCAATGCCGACAATTTGCATGGCAAATTGTGGTGACCATTTGAGATGTTCGTTCAAATGTACAACTTCATTTTCTAACTCCGCTTCTTGCGCGGCAGTGTGATTGGCAATGTGCATGGTGAGCATGGTCAGTGCAAATTCAATGCGTTGGTTTTGGCGGCGACGTGCTTGGGCGAGGAGTCCGCGTTCGGGGGCAAACAGGTAAACGGTCAAGAATGAAGCGCCTGTCATGGTTGCCATCGAACCTGCAATGGATGCATCCAAAATATTGGCAAGCCAGTATCCGCTAATCGCAGAAAAAATTCCAATCAATGCTGAATATAAAATCATGCGTGAAAGTTTATCGGTTAACAAATATGCGGCAGAAGGTGGCGCCACCATAAATGCCACCACTAAAATGGAACCGACTGCATTGAATGAACCAACAGCAGTTAATGAAACCAAAGCCATGAGGGCATAATGAATTAATGTGGGTGCAAAACCTAATGTGGCGGCGAGTGCGGAATCAAATGTGGCAAGTTTTAATTCTTTATAAAAAAGAATCACGAACAATAAATTCAAAATCAAAATGCCACCTGAAGAATAATATGCTTCTGGACCAAAATCTAAACCAAATAATTTCACGCGATTGAATGGTGCGAATGCAAGTTCGCCAAGCAACACAGCATCGTTATCAATGTGTACATCGCCTGCAAAGCGTGAAATTAAGATGACTGCAATGCTAAACAATGCGGGGAACACCAAACCGATGGATGTATCTTCTCTTACTAATTGTGTGCGATTTAATAACTCAACCAAGCTCACGGTCAGCACGCCCATCAACGCCGCGCCAATTAATAACAAAGGCGATGTAATACTTTTGGTTATAAAAAAAGCCAATACGATTCCAAGTAAAACGGTGTGACTAATTGCATCACTCATCATTGCCATGCGTCGTAAGATTAAAAAGACTCCCACCAATGAACAAGCAACAGCAACCAATGAAGCGATGATTTGAATTTCAAGTTGTGCAAGTGACATCATTACGCTTCTTTCTTAAACGTTTGTTCTGCTTCTACTAACCCAGCCTGAGTCAACGCCCAAGCATTTTTGGATAATTCTTGAGCCAAACCTTGTTCTTTGAGTTGATTTAATATCAGCGAAACAAATTCGGGGTGTGCATTCATAGACCGCAATGTAGCAATGGGATGCCCACGTTCTTCATTGGGATGTTGCAATGCCAGAGTGTGTAAATCGGCTAACACCGCTTGAATGCGTAATAACCTGCGATTGCGTTGTATGCGAAACCAATTCCAAATCAATCCGCGATTTGGAGCAATCAACATCGAGAAAAATACAATGATGCTGATGCACAACACAATCACTGGACCCGTTGGCAATTTTTCTGTCGAACTGCTGATGAGTGTTCCGCTTACGCCTGCAATTGCACCAAAGAATCCGCCCAATAAAACCATTTTGTGCAAATGATTCGTCCATTGGCGAGCCGCGGCGGCGGGCGCCACAATCATAGCGGACATTAACACCACGCCAACAGTTTGTAACCCAAGCACAATGGCAATAACCAATAAAGTGGTCAACAGCACATCCAAAAAGCGGACGGGGAAACCTAAACTGCCAGCATATTCAGAATCAAATGTAATTAATTTAAATTCTTTCCAAAAAGCAGATAATAAAAACAGTGCAATCGCTCCGATGATTCCCATCGTGATGACATCACGTTGTAACAACGTCGCCGCTTGACCAAACAAAAATTTATCCAAGCCTGCTTGTGTGGCATCGGGTAATTTTTGAGTGAAGGTCAATAACATTAATCCAAAGCCGAAGAAGACAGAAAGCACCAAACCTAACGCGCTATCATCTTTGATTCTGGTGGTGCGGATAATGCTGAGCATTAACAACGTCGCTACCCAACCTGCAATTAATGCGCCGAGGATTAATACAATCGGTTCACGGCTTCGAGTGAGCAAGAATGCTAATACAATGCCAGGCAATGCCGCGTGCGAAATTGCATCGCCTAATAAACTTTGCTTTCTTAAAACAGCAAACGAACCTAAAGCACCACTGACCATTCCTAAAATAGCAGAACCTAACGCCACTGTGCGAAGGGTGTAATCAAAAAATAAATCGTAAAAAAGTTGAGAGATGTCCATAATATTTTTAATTGCCAAAAAAATTCTTTTCCGCTAATCTACACTAATCTGCGCGAATTTAAGACTGATTAGCGAAAATTTGTGAGGATTAGCGGATTAAGATTTCTGTTTTGGGGTTAATTAATTTTTTCCATTCTTTCCATTTTCATCAGCACTCAAAAACGCAACTTTACCGCCGTATGCTTTTCTTAAATTTTGTTCATTGAATACTTCATCCACAGGTCCACAAGCAATGCGGCGGACGTTAAGCATCATCACCCAATCAAAATACTCTGGCACAGTTTGCAAATCGTGATGCACGCACACCACCGTTTTTCCTTTGGAGCGTAAATCTTGAAGCAAAGTCACAATCGCTCGTTCAGTGGTTGCGTCCACGCCTTGAAAAGGCTCATCCATAAAATAAAGCTGGGCATCCTGAACCAAGGCTCGCGCGAGAAAGACGCGTTGTTGTTGTCCACCAGAGAGTTGACTAATTTGTCTATCAGCATAATCATTCATGCCCACTTTATGCAGAGCATCCCTCGCGGCATTTTTTTCAGCACTGCCTGGTCGTTTGAACCAACCCAACGTGCTATATCTTCCCATCATCACTACATCTAAAACATTGGTGGGGAAGTCCCAATCTACACTGCCGCGTTGAGGCACATACCCAACCAAATGTCTTTGTTCGCGATAAGGTTTTCCATACACCAACACCTGACCCGCTGCAGGTTTAATCAAACCCAAAATAGATTTAATCATCGTAGTTTTGCCCGCACCATTCGGTCCCACAATTGACATGAGTATGCCCGAAGGCACACTCATGTCAACATCCCATAAAACAGGTTTATCTTTATAAGCAATGGTCAAATCAGTTATATCAATTGCATTTGTCATTTTATTTTCCACTCAATGCTAAAACAATCGTGTCAATGTTGTGCGTTACCATGCCAATATATGTTCCTTCAAATGTACCATCATCGCCCATTGCATCTGAAAATAATTCACCACCAATACTGACATTAAACCCTTGGTCTTGCACTGCCGCTTGCACGGCTTCAATGTTTCTCTGCGGCACAGACGACTCAACAAAGATAGCAGGGATTTGTCTTTCGACAATAAAATCTGCCAAAGATTGCACATCGGCAGTGCCTGCTTGGGCTTCGGTGCTAATGCCTTGCAAGCCGCGCACTTCAAACCCGTAAGCCTCACCAAAATAATTGAAAGCATCATGGGCTGTGATTAAGACGCGCTGTTCAGCAGGAATAGATTCTGCTTGAGTCAACACATATTGATGCAACTCTTCTAACTGTGAAATGTAAGCAGAGGCATTCGCTTCATACTCTGACCTGTGAGTTGGATCTGCTTCGGACAGAGTTTCTTTAACCTGTTCGACCACTTGCATCCACAAAGTGACATCGAACCAAACATGCGGGTCGTATTGACCTGCATAATCTACAGAACCCAGCAACAAGGAACGCTCAATGCCATCAGTAACAACGACAGTAGTGACACCAAAATCGTTCATTCTTTCTAACACTTCGCCCATTTGCGCTTCCAGAAATAAGCCGTTGTATAAAATTAAATCAGCAGACTGTAAAGTTTGAACATTGCCTTCACTGGCTTTGTACGAGTGTGGGTCAATGCCAGGTCCCATTAACGCGGTCACTTCTACATACTCACCGCCCACATTTCTAACTGCATCTGCAATCATGCCAGTGGTTGTGACAACATTCAACTTGCCTGATGTATTGCTATTTGTTTCTGTTGCACACGCACTGAGCAACAATGTCAACACAACTGTAAATATAAATATTTTTTTCATTTTATGTTTTCCTTTATTATTTTTTTGTACCGCAAGATTTATCTTGCGATTTTTATGCGCGACATAAATACCACAAGGGTACGGATGTATTGCGGTACTTATCCTTCTTCAATAAATATTTTGCTAGTGATACTTAATCCAAGCACAATATTTTTTTTGTTAACTTTAATGGTCAAGTTATGGTCAAACGCTGAATAATTAATTACTTCAATCAAAGTATTTGGAGTTAACCCAAGTTCATCCAAATGCCGAAGCAAATCTGCATCTGCACCTTTGATGCACAAAATTTTTCCCTTTTGATTCTTTCGCAACGCCGAAAGCGGAGTCGAATCATCCAGTGGCATTTTCAAATCCGCAGTCGGAATCAACTCTCCGTGTGGGTCACGAAGCGGATGTCCTAATGCAGCGGCGATGCGTCGTTCAAAATCTTCTGAAATCACATGTTCGAGTCGCTCGGCTTCTTCATGCACTTCATCCCAAGAATATCCAAGCGTTTGCACGAGCCAAGTTTCCAACAAACGATGATGTCGAATCACTTCCAGTGCGGCTTTCTTGCCTTCTTTTGTTAAAGTAACTCCTTGATGTTTTTGATATTCAACCAAAGCAGGTTTTTCACCAGCAAGTTTTTGAATCATGCCAGTTACAGAAGCTGGCTTGATATTTAACTCACGCGCCAAATCATTGGTGCTAGCGGGTGAGCCGTTTTCGGTTAACTCATAGATTTTTTTTAGATAATCTTGCGTAGAAGTTGATTGCTTCATAATTTAGGTATGCCTAAATTATTTTATACCCTGTCCCTAAAATTTGTCAACCCCTCAAAATCGGAATTTTTTAAGCCTACACATCTTGTCACTGCATGGATTTATGGAATAATAGATTCGACGCACCCGTTGCGTTATTCTATTTTTTGGAGGCAGTGCCATGCGCGTGTGTGTTCTCTCCGACGAAGAAATGTCAGACTTCGACCCATCACCATTTCTAAAAGATTATGACTGGAAAATGGTCACAATGACTGCACCAGTGAAAGAAAAAATTAAAGCATTGGCAGAAAGTGGGGAGTTTGATATTTTCATCAATATTTGTGAAGGCTATGAAATTGAAGATGATGAAGATGACGAAAAAGGTTATCAAGCCATTGAAGTGGTTACAGCCTTAGAAGAATTAAATGTAGTTTTTACAGGTGCCGAATCAAATTGTTTTGACCCAACCCGCGAAGAAATGCAAACCAAAGCGGATGAGGCTGGAGTCGGGTTTGCCAAGGGCTACCAAGTTAAAACGAAGGAAGAGGCGCAAGACTTAGTCAAAAATTTGCGTTTTCCCGTCATGGTTAAACATCCTAAAAGTTATGGCAGTACCGGCATGATAAAAGAATCGCGTTGTGATTCGATTGAAGAAGTTTTGACTCAAGTGGAAAGAGTTTGCGCGTTATATGGTGCGGCACGCATGGAAGAATTTATCATCGGCAGAGAGTTCAATGTTTTGATTGTAGATAACCCTGATGATTTTAGTAAACCGTTTGCATACCCGCCAACTGAATTGATGTTCCCGCCTGGCGAAGAATTTTGGCATACTGTCGTCAAATGGGATACATCGCTTCCTTTCAACTTTCGGCAGGTTACTGAACCTGAACTGATTCCACGCTTACAAGATATTGGAGTGCGCATGTTCAAGGCAATGGGCATTGTTGGTTATGGACGTTGCGACGTGCGCATGAACGAAAACGGTGAGTTATTTATTTTGGAAATTAATCCAAATCCCGCCATCATGCTTCGCCCCGAAGAATTCGGTCCAGCAGATTTTATGATTTTGTATGATACAGATGGTTACAAAGGATTCTTCGATAGGATTTTTAGAACTGCATTTATCAGACAAAAAATGCGCACACAAAATTAAATAAAAAACAGGATGCAATTGCATCCTGTTTTTTATTTCACGAAAAATTATGGACCAGTGACCACTAAATTATCAAATTCAGCAGTTGCGTTCGGTTGACCATTTTGTGATTCATAAGAGGTGACAGCAAAACCAACGCCACCAGTTGTAGGACCACCTGCTACAGCACTTGTGGAAGCGATTTCTTGACCATTCACTGCAAGTGAAATTTCATCGCCAACACAGGTAGCACTGACACGGTTGGTGATTTGCCCTAAATTGATAGCATCTGAATATTCCCAATCTACAAGTGCATCAATTGAATTAGAAACAATACTACCGATGTAGTAATAGCCATCAGCACTGATGGCGAGCAAATAACCATTGATACTGTCATCTGCATTTTCGCTCAAACGGCAAATTACACCAATGCCAACATTGTCATTATCGGGTCCTTCTGTCATGGTTAAATCCATTTCAATGACAGCGTCTGCAAAATCAGTTTCACCGCCGCCCCAAGCCCATGTATCACCGGTAGAGCGCAATACATACACGCCGTCTCGAACTTCAGCAATATTTGCATCTTCTGAATACAAAACCCATTCACCAGAGTCTGAGCTAAAGTCATCTGCAAGTAAAACATTTCCAACGGGTGGAACAGGCACTTCTTCAGTTACTTCAATTGGTGGAATGGTGCTAATCGGCGCAAAAGTTGCTGGGGGTTGGTCTCCACCGCCGGGTAAATCACTCATCCCAGGGCAAGCACATGCCAAGACAACAATTGCGGCAACAGCAAAAAATATTGAGCGATTTCTCTTATTCATTACATTCTCCTTTGTTTTTTACATTGTAACAAACAAACTTTAATTTCTAAAGAACTCTTCGGTACTAAATATGCCATTAAATGCTTCTTTTGCATCACTTTGGGCTTTGTCCCACCAATTTTTTTCAGAAGGCAAAAATAACTCGTCATATTCTTTTTTGACCCAATCTTTTATTGTGTCACTGCCACCGAACCAACGAAAAGCATGTTCTAACACGGTAATTCGCAAACTGCGAATCGCTTGCCATAACGAATCACCATACGTGCCAAACTCAAACGCGCCAGCATAAATCTTTTTTTCAGGATATTTCGCCTTCATCATTTGATGCAAATATTCAGACATATCGCCATTGATTGAATAAAACTCTTCTGGATTCACACCCGCCACTTTCTTAACCTTAAACCTGCGTGCTGTTTCCTCAGCAGTTTCTTTCTCCGAAGGCGGATTCAACAACGTCATCTGATAACGTGTACCGTAGCCTGTATGAATATCTAAAGCAAGGATTTGTGAATAATCACTGACAGATTTTGCATATAAATCCATCATAAACTTTGTTTCTTCTTGCAATTCAAATCCGCCAAACTGCATTCCATTATGGATTCGATATTGTCCCATCAAGGCAGTTTCACGAATCAGTTTGATTCCGCGCGGCAAGGCTTTGATGACATTCCATAAAAATCTAACCTTTTCATAAAGCGGGCTTTTCAACGGGCGATTTGGATTTAGTAAAAATCCAAATGCTTCATAGTGTGGATTAACTTTTTTCAAATCCTCAAAACTGACAGTATTGAAGTTACGATTCAGGTCAATGCTGTTTTTATTCACGCGCTGATGATATTTCATCCCATGCGGATTAATTGGATGAACGATGATAATTCCCGTGTTATCAGGATTAAATTTTGATAAATATTCTTCTATAAAAAGTTGAATAATCCCTGAGCCGACGTAGCCTTCAATGCCATGTAAACCTGTCGTCATAATAAACAAATTTTCTTTTTGTTTGTTTGCATTTGCAATGATGACATCAATCGTCAGAGAAGAATCATGCGATAGGGGAAATGTCTCCACACGAGCATCAAGCCAACCCATAGAAAATGAGGCGAGTGAAGCGCGGAATCTTTCCCTCGAAGATTCGTAAGTTGAAGGGAGGTTAATCATTTTATATTTTACCGTCCCGCAGGTTTTAATCTCGTAACAATATTTTGAATTAAACCTGCGGGACGTTTTTATTTAGAATGGTCCGTAATTAATTGTCACGGCAATAGCAAGGAAAATCAACGAAGCGAGAATCACCCAAATCCACAGACCCATAACCCAACGCAACCATTTCGGATAAGTAACGGCTGTGAGACCTAAACAAATCAAAAGCACGGCACTGGTGGGGTAAGCAAGATTTGAAAAACCATCGCCGAACACATAAGCAAGCACTGCAGTTTGACGTGTAACGCCGACCAAATCTGCTAGCGGAATCATAATCGGCATAATCAGAAATGCTTTGGCTGAACCACTTGATACAAAAAATTCAATGATGAGTGTGAGGAAATAAATTAGTAAAGCGGCAGTGATTGGATTTGCACCTTGCAATGCGTTTGAGGCATTATGCAAAATGGTATCAAGAATGCCACCCGATGCAATAATAAATTTAACACTGGCTGCCATGAGAATTAATGGAATGGCTGGCAGAATTCCGAGTAAACCTTCACCTGCCGCTTTCCAAGCATCTTTGCCTACGCCTGCAATTAAACCTGAGCCAATGCCTGCGATTAAAAATAATAAGCCGACAATAGGTAATGCTACATCACTAATTGCTGGGATAAACGGACCTGCGAAAAGTGTGGCAAAAATTAACACCACACAAACCAGTAAAAAGATAATGGCGGGTGTGGTGCGAGCATTTTCTGCGGCAATGGCTTCGGTTGTGAAGTTGCTATATTTTTTTCGAGTCTCTTGCTCTTCCTCATACACAATTGATGCTTTGGCATTTGCTTCCACTTTTTTAGCATGACGAGTTAAAAATACCGCCAACAAAATATACATGAATATAAAAATGATAATGCGATAGCCAGTGCCAGAAAATGCAGGCAAATCAGCAATGCCTTGAGCAACACCAATCGTAAATGGATTTGTAATCGCGGCGGAAAATCCCATATTCGTAGCGAGAATTGACATACCCAAGCCCGTCAATGTATCCCATTTGAGAGAATACGATAAAGCAATCATCAATGGCACCAGCGGAACAATTTCTTCAAAGATTCCGAAGAATGCACCTAATGCCATAAAGAAAAACGAAATGATTAACAACAAAGTGTATTTTTGCTTTTCAAATCTTTTTACAATTCTGGCTAAGGCGGCTTTGAGAATTCCACTTTTATCCATCACTGCAAAGGCAACACCGACCATTAAGATAAAGACTGTAATCACAATCACAGTTAATCCATCGGGTCCTGTCACAACTTCAAGCGGAGCAATGAACCAACGCCAAAATGGATAATCAGGTCTTTCGGTAAATGCAAATGAATCAGGGAGGATTGTTTCGCGTCCATTTACTTCTGTGCGGGCATATTGACCTGCTGGAATAACAAGCGTAAGAATGCCCGCAATCATCATCAATGCAAATAAGATGATGACGGATTGTATAAATGCTTTCTGACTAATTTGCGCACCTGATTTTTCTGTCATTGTTTCTCCTTTTATGAACGTCCCGCAGGTTTGATGAAATAATTTGTTTTGCAATTAAAACCTGCGGGACGGTTTATGTTTTATAGTGATTGTAAATATTCAAGTACAGCCTTAGCATCATCACCGCCTTGTTCGGCATGGACAATTAACGGAATATCATGCGGACCTAAAATATCTTTTGCATTTGGATATTCTTTCAATGCGGCTTTGACAATTTCTAATTTACCTAACATAGTAGCGGCAAAAATATCGAGTCGTGCGCCATGTTCCAATAAATAATTGGCAATATCTTTTGCGCCCATGTGAGCCGCGGCACCGAGTGCAGTTTCAAAATCACCGCCGCCCCAATCCCATGTGGCGTTTACTAAATTGGGTTCACGCTCCAACAATTCTTTGACGCGATTCAAATCGGTATGTGCTACGCCGACAAATTCTTGCACAAGGTCTAGTTCAAGAGCAGGTTTTCTATCCATGCTTGATTCTCCAATTCAATATTTATATATACCCTTATAGTTTATTTATTCAAATCGCCCATTCCTTCTTTCGCACATTCATCTCTTTCGCAATCTCAGCCGCGAGGCGGGCGTTGTTCAACAACAATGCCAAATTTGCTTTCAATGATTTTCCTTTGGATAATTCATTGATGCGATTTAATAAAAACGGAGTCAACGCCTGACCATGAATGCCTCCCTCAATCGCTTCTTTGGATGCTTTTGCAATCATCGGTTCCATTTTAGATGCAGGAATTGATTCGGCTTCAGGAATCGGATTCGTGACGAGGATTGCGCTTCTTAATCCTAAACTCCAATGGGCTTTGGCGAAGTCAGCAATTTCTTTCGTGGAATCGAGTCTAACGCTGACGTTCAATCCGCTTTCTCGAGAATAAAAAGCAGGGAATTCATCCGTCTGATAGCCAACCACTGGCACACCCATTGTTTCAAGATATTCTAGAGTGGCGGGTAAATCTAAAATAGATTTTGCTCCAGCACCTACTACAATCATCGGGGTTTCGGATAAAGCATGTAAATCAGTGGAAATATCAAATGCTGATTCTTTATGCACGCCACCGATTCCACCAGTGGCGAAAACTTTAATACCTGCCATGTTGGCGGCGAGCATCGTGCCTGCTACGGTTGTTCCGCCATTCCCTTTTTTTGTAATGGCTGTCCCAAAATCACGATGACTCACTTTCAGGCTTGTATCCAGTTCACTGAGGCGAACCAGTTCGAGGTCAGAGAGACCGAGGCGGATTTTTCCATCTAGTAAAGCAATCGTAGCAGGAGTCGCTCCAAAGTCTCGAATCGTTTTTTCCATGTTGCGTGCTAAATCTAAATTTTGTGGTTTAGGCAAACCATGTGTGATAACAGTGGACTCAAGTGCCACAATGGGTAGCCCAATATTTATAGCGCGTGCAACTTCAGTAGAAAGTTGAATGTGAGGATGTTTTATCATTTCGGGTTTGGGTTCTTCGGTGGGTGTAAGAGATTTTCAATTTCACGCAATGCTTTTTCAATGCGAGCCAATTCGATTTCTTTATCGTGTGAAGATTTGTTTTCTTTTTGAATTAATTCTTTGGCAGATAGAAATTCTTTGCGGAAGGCGCGTAATATTTCGCGGGCAATTCCAAAGGCTTCTTTTGCACTTTGGGTTTTGATTTCTTGCTGGCGCGGACGGCTGGTTGTTTCGCTTTTCATTTCAGATGCTTTTTCAAACAATCGAATAAATTCTTCATAATCTCCATAGTCTTTATCGTAACTTTTTGAGGTGTATGGCGATTTGTTGAAATTATGAATAATCGTATTGTTGATAGATTCTAACAACTTTTCGAGTTGTAATCTTTTTCTTGAGCCTTCAATTTCTTTACGACGTTTGATATTGGCACGCGCTTGCTCCCAGGCTAGTTTGAGGTGGTCGCCAATCATACCCATGCCTTGTGGCAATTGCCATGTGCCTATATCAATCCAGTGAATAACAACGCCCAATTCGGCGGCTTTGTCTTTGAAATTTTTATCAAAGAACAAATCGGTGATTTTAGAACGCGACTCAAAACGCTTCAACCTCATAGAATTGCTTTGGCTGGCGCGCGTCATCTCGCCTGTAATCTCCACACGAATTTGAGTGTTCGTGGCTTCGTTCTCACTCATTAAATCCACTTCTTTTTGGCTAATGCTTGATAGGATTTGACTCAATGCGCTGGTGGAAATTAGTTTTTCCAATTCATTCGTCACCAATGGAATCACGGTTGTATCCCATGGGAAAGACACGCCAGAAGTATTCGGTGGTGGCGGGGTGATTAAAGTTTGTTTATACACCAACGAATGTACTGCACGCTCATCAAATGAATAAGGGTCTTCTTCTGATAATGCGTTTGTGTGTTGTGGTTTTCTCAAAATGCTGAAAATGACTTTGATTCCTTGCGCCTCAATTAAGATGCCATCTTTGGTGCGCGATTTGACAGACAGCCCGCCCACAAATTGGTCTCGCAGATTAATGGCGGCATATTCACGTTTGCCAACGCGGTCATCTTCTCCAATTTCACGGATGCGTTCAAAGCGTTCCAACTTCCATTCTTCATTGCGGGCATATATCACTTCTGGGTCGCCATCCACTTGTTCAAGTAAGGCGGCACTGCCGAGATTAACTTTGATTTTGCCTGGTCCACCAATCAGAATGATGGGAGAATGTTCATCATCTTCTGAAATTTTGCCTTCATTGATGGTGATTTTGCCTTCTTTTTTTTTGTCGTAGCCACTTGCAAAGGCTACTTCTTCAATAAATTTTTCGGCTATCGCTTGGTTTTGTAATTCAAAAATATCATCTAAATATTTCGCCGCTTTGGTTCTAGATGTTATGTAAATCACATAAAACAATGGAATGTATTTCGCAAAACTCATGCCGATAATCGCAATCCGTTGAAACGGCGTTAGCAATTGGTCACCTGTGAAGAACATCGTAATCAAACTCAATACAATCCACAAAATGATAGCAAGAATAACGCGCCATTGATTTCTAAATTTGACGTTGTTATCGCCCAGCCCGAATATCAACGAAGCAATTTCATTGCGTTGGATGCGTGGTTTTTTCATCACGAACCTTGCCTGCTTCTGGGTGGGTCTTGCTTATACACCAGCGACCATTTCAAAATATCGTCTAATTCTTCAAGGGTTGCCACAACTTCGTCATTGGCGTTATTTTGTGCCAATAAGTTTTCTTTTATCGGTTCAATTAAATCTTGCAAAGCAGAAAAAACATCTGGAAAAGTTAAGAATGGGTTAACCCCGAACTTGTGCGAAGCCGCGCGCACAAATTGTTTCGAGGCTTCATTTCTGGCGGCGGTCTCCACCAGTGCCGCTTTTTCCTTTAACAAAGATTCTTCTTTCTTCGCTAAGCCCATCCAATCTGCACTCCATTGTTCCGCCATGTTAGTCTCTAAGGCGGGGTCAAACAAAACATTGTGAATACGAACTTCTATCACTTCTAAGCCACGTTCTTGTAACTCTTTAAACTCACGGCTTTCAGCATAGCGCGGTGGCATTTCAGGCATGCCTGTATCGTCTAAGACTGCCACTTGTGCTTGTTGCACACGGCGGTTAAGCATGTATTCAATTGTTTGCAATCCACTAAAACTATCAGAAGCTGTAAATAAATCCTCTAACTTATATTTGCGTACATACTCCCGCCACAAATTCACCACCAAATGCTCAGGTAATTGTTTCCACGTCATGCGGGCTTTTTTGTTTTCAGATTTATCTAACTCGACTACTTCACGAGTAACCGCATGACGCACTGAAACAGGGTCATATTCAAATTGCGTTTTCACACCGCTTTGAGTAGGGCGATTAACTTTTGGACGTTTGACTCTGAATCGAATGCTGATGGTAGGAGAAACTTCAAACCCATCGCGCGTCAAACCGGCGGTCTGCTTGAGGCGTGTTATTTCGTTATATTTCTTCGGGTCAGGAATCGGCGCGGGGTTTAGAAATGGTTGGTCACTGGCTAAAGGTCCAACGAATCGCCATTGTGTGCGTAAATCTACGCCGATAAAGACTTCTTCATTCTTTTCATTGATATGGCTGATGATGTATTCTTTTTCATCAGTGAAGCGAATACCCGGACCAACTGAACCCACAATAGTAGTGTCAGTTCGTAAAACCACTGCGCTGGCTGTATCTAAAACGATGACGCCTGGTCCGCGTTTGTTGGCTTCGCCTTCATGTTTGATGACGCGCCCATTTTTGACGAATAAGATAGGTCCGCGTTCACCAGACTCAAAATCACGTACACGTTCATAAATTTTAGGTCGGTCTTCTGGATTGCGAATGGGCAAGACGAATTGTGAAAAGAAATAAGTTAGGCGGTCACCGAGAACGAAGACAACCAATACATCAATTGCGATAACAATGAAGCTGACAATGTAATTGTACGGAATACCGAAATACCAAACCACCCCATGCCACAAAACAGCCGTGATAAAAACAACACCGAATGGTGTAGCCAAAAACGAGCCAATCGCAGAAAATGCTTTGCGCATATTCTTTGATTCTAAATCAAAAATGAGCGAATTGGTAAAATTGATTGATGTTAAAACTTGAATTTCATTGCCATACCCATGCTTCAAAAGATTCGTTGACCAAGCCAGCAGATTTGATTAAAGATGCTAGACGAAAAGGCTTGGATAGACTCGTCATCACTGACCATAATTCGACAGCGGGGGCAGTTGCGGCTCAAAGCCTTGACCCAGAACTGGTCATCGTTGGTGAAGAGATTATGACCACCCGAGGCGAGATTCTGGCGGCGTTTGTGACTGAAGAGATTCCCGCAGGGTTAACGCCACAAGAGACGATAAAGATATTAAAAGAACAGGGTGCGTTTATTAGTGTGTCGCATCCATTTGATAGGTTGAGAAAAGGTAGTTGGGAAGAAAAAGATTTGCTAGAAATTATTGAACAAGTAGATGCAATCGAAATTTTTAATTCACGTTGTATGAATCCGATGTTTAACCTGCAGGCGAAAGCATTTGCTGAAAAGTATAACTTGGCTGGCACGGTCGGCTCGGATGCGCACGCAAATTTCGAGGTAGGAAAAAGCATCATGTTGCTGGACCAGTTTGAAGGTGCGGATGGGATGCGGAAAGTTATCAGGCAGGCGAAATATCAGACGAAGTTGTCATCTTGGCTGGTGCATTTTGTTTCAAGATATGCATCTAGTGTGAATAGGGTGCGTCGCACTTCAAGGGTTTAGATTATCTTTTTACGCACTCAGTTCATCATGTTTCCATTCCCAAAATTGAAGTTAATCCTTGGATGAATAAGCTACTTGAAAATAACAAGACTGTATTTTTCATGTCTCCACTGGAAATAGGCCATTGAATTCCCCACATGAAAGCAGAAACACTGACAATCACTATAAATAATCCATTTAACAACATGCGACTCTGACTAATCTGTTTGACTGCATCTTTGAAAGTTAAGATTCCAAAATAGATTGCCAAAATGCCTGCGCCCATTTTGGTTGTGATCCAGCCTAATGTTTCACTGGCAGAGATGCAGGACAGGATGAGCAGTGCGCCAAAGATTGAGTTGAGAAAAGCCAAGAGGATGGAGATGACTTTCATGCCCTGAGTATACATGCTTGGGACTTGCAAAGTCTATTGAGAGTCTATCAGGCGGATAGCAATTAGCTTTTAGCGGTTAGCAATTGGCATTTAGGAAGATGCGTGTAGGCAAACGAGAGTTGCACTTCGATAAAGTTTGATAATAGCCTTTAGAAAAACTCGTTGACTCTGGTTATACTTAATGATAAATTATATTAAGTTTTAAAAACAACACTGACTAGTAGGAGGGTCGGCATTCATGCATAAGAAGCGGCTAGGGCTTTTTCTTATCCCAGTTATCATTTGCCTTATTGGCATTTTTTTGGTGCCACAATTTAGTCGTATAAACGACATACCAAATGAAGCATGGAATACGGTCTTACAATTTCAAGCCTGCCCACCACAAAGCAATAACCCCAATTGCCAATCACCAACATCTCCGCCACCTCCAACAGACCCACCTCCTCCATCTCCAACAGACCTACCAC
>Ga0224723_1000122_pt1 | contig 49625 bp, 53 predicted proteins | sample Balambano_FR2_Me_FD_161647 | JGI IMG/M metagenome (GOLD analysis project Ga0224723, IMG submission 161647) | Freshwater sediment microbial communities from Lake Towuti, South Sulawesi, Indonesia - Balambano_FR2_MetaG | ecosystem: Environmental > Aquatic > Freshwater > Lake > Sediment | place... | reverse complement strand
CAGTAGCGAAAGCATAATTTTATCGAGACCCAGCACTCAGCACCCAGCACCCAGCACTCTTCAAATTTGTATCCCCAGAGAACTGGTGCAAAAGTTACATCTATGGCTTAATTTGTTTAGATATAAACTTTACTGGTGTCAGGGTAATTACAATGACAGATATACCTCCCTCCGATCCCAGGTCTTCTGAGAGAAATCCCCTTGGCTTTGATGAATTTATTGCTATTTTGGTTGCTCTAGCTACTATTGGAACAATCTTATTTTGGGCGTTTTCTCGTAAAGATTCTGGATGGAACTTCGCTGACTTAACATTGACTCCTACTCCATCTGCGACTACTCCTGCTATTGGTGTAAATGGCTACGGGCTACCAGAAGCTTCTGTCACCCCACCCACTACTGTTCAACCGAATAGAGCTAATGGGGTAATTCCACCAATCATATCGGCTCCTAATGTAGTCCCGACTCCGACACCAACGCTTGTACCTTCACCAGCTATAAATCCTAACCAATTAACTGTAGTCCGACCCTCACAGGAAAAGTCTACATTTCCACCACCAATTGTATTTACAGATGTACCAGATAATTTCTGGGCTAACGGTTTTATAGATACTCTTTCTTCCCGCAAAATTATAGAGGGTTACAAGGATTATTCTTTTAGACCGAATCAACCTGTAGATCGTGCAGAGTATGCGGCTATATTACAAAAAGCATTTAGTGCCAATCAAACAGGGAATAATACAGTACCTTTTAAAGATATTGCGTCCAATTATTGGGCAAATCCAGCAATTGACCAGTCAATTAAAACTGGATTTTTAAGAGGTTATCCAGACCAAACTTTTCAACCGGAGAAGAAAATTCCTAGAGTAGAGGTTTTAGTTGCTCTTGTTAGTGGATTAAATCTGAGAACTCCTGCTTCTCCTGAGAAAGTTATCAGTGTATATAAAGATGCCAAAGATATCCCAAAATATGCTATTGGGAAGATAGCAGCAGCAACCGAAAATGGTCTTGTGGTTAATTACCCAGACCAAAATCTATTTAATCCTAATAAAGAAGCAACTCGTGCTGAAGTTGCAGCAATGGTTCACCAAAGTTTGGTGAAAACCAGAGGATTCCCACCAATTCAGTCTCCGTACATTGTTGGTTCTAATTGAGGTTAAGACTTGATTTGAGTGTAGAGCGCGGTCAGGAACGCGCTCTACAACTCAATTACTGCATACTAGCTTCTCTACCAACAACCTGTGTTTTGAGAGTAGCAATTTCACTTGTCAACTCTTGTCTAGTTGAAGCTTTCAGTAAGTAGCGGTAAATAAACCAAGCAGAATAACCAATACCGATAAGTTCAAAGCTTGGTGCGACTAAGGGAATATCATTCAGAGCATCTAAGATTGCTAAAACAACCTTAACTGCAACAATTGCTCCCACGATTAAACCAACAGTAACCAAGGGTTGTCTGTATCTGTTAAAGAAGTTACCTAAGTATTCAGGTAATGTAGCTAAAAAGCCAGAAACTTGTTCTCCGTATTTTAGCCATTGCTCTTGAGATTGCATAGGAGCTTGGATTTTGGTTATGGTTCCTGTTTGGCTATTAATATCTTGCTTAATTGCTTCAGCAGATTTGGTTTCCATAAATTCCGGTTCTTGCATTTTCACTTCCATTATTTTGATAGTTGAGTTTTCTTCATCCGGACGACACAACCAAAAGGTTGTAGACGCTGGCGATGCACGACTCACTATTGATGGGAACTGGTTTTTATCCTATAACCATAATTGACCATTCGCACTACTTCATCAACTACAGGGTAGAAAATTAGTAGCATTTTGAGAAGTCATAAGGCGATCGGATGAAGTAAAACCATTGCTCTCTCGTCCTTTTGAGCAAGAGTTAGAGTTCTCAGTCAATTTTGGTCTTCAACCGTGTAAATCGCTAATGATCATACTTAATACTGTACAAATTATGCAAAAATTCAGCCCATCTTTTATTTTTACTCTTTCAAAAGCCGATTTTATCGCATACTAAAGGGAACAGGGAATAGGGAGAGAGGGAACAGGGAGAGAGGGATTAGTAAGTGTATATGGTCAACTTTCACCAAGGCTTATCACCAATGGTACTAAAAGAGTTACAGAATGTACTAAAACCCGATGAGGTCAGTTCCCTTTTTTGAGCAAAAAAAATCCCATCTCTAGAGATTTACTTCCAGAAATGGGCTATCTACTTGTGATCATAAGAGATTGTCTGATAACACTTTCATTTTTGAGGGTAGATTAACCAACACCCACTACCCTGAAAAATCACTTCCAATCAGGAAAGTTTGCATCTTCACCACCGATACCTATCCCTGTATTAAATATTTCTGCATCAGTGATAGTTATATCGTTCATCGATGCGCCATATACATTAGAGTCATGGATTGTAGCGCTAGTAAGATTAGCTTTGTTAAGATTTGTATTTTTCAAATTAACATTGGTGATGTAAGCCGATGTTAAATTAGCCCCTGCCAAGTTAGCACCAGTTAAATCAGCACCTTCAAGGTTTGCTTGAGTTAAACTAGCTCCTTGTAAATTAGCTCCTCTCAAGTCAGCACCAATTAAATGGGCGCCATCGAGTTTTGCTCCAGCTAAATTACAATTTACACATTCGCCAGTAGAAAGCAACTGTTGTAAGTGCTGTGGATTCTGAGCATTAACTGACCCAGCCCAAAGCAGGGGAGTTACTAAAGCTAAAGTTGTCAAAAGCTTTCTGTTCATAAGCTTTCCTCTCTTGCAATTCAATTGCTTCCGTTTTTCCTCACAATCTTATTATCTCACTTAATTTTTTGAGCGGGTAGATTGACCCCACAGCTAAGTTGTGATTTTCGTCAAGTTTATATGTGATTATTGAAACAATTTTGGTGAAATACCTTGCTTTGTATATGTTTCAAGCAATATTTAAGCTGTAAATACCAACCAAATCGCAATTATTAAGTTTTGTCAAGAATTAGGATAATAGCTAAATAAGTATTTTTACTTATTGACATTTATCTGAAAGCTAGATAATAAATTTTGGAGGGGATTTTAGGCTAATTGAGAATACTGCAAGGTTTTAAATATTAAGAAACTCTTTAATATATTGATTGACTAATTGGGGTTGTTCCTGCTGTACCCAGTGGCTACAGTTAGGAATATATTTAATTTGAAAGTCTCTAACGTAAGCTTCGGTGTCGTAGGTTAATTCTTTTCCTAATGCGGTGTCATTTTCTCCCCAAATCATTAAGGTGGGGACATCGAGAATACCGTATGTCCGGTTAAGCATTCCTGTTGTAAAGAAATTGCGGTAATAATTTAACATTGCGGTTAATGCACCGCGTTTAGCAGCAGCGTCTTTGTAAGCTTCAATATCAGCTTGGGTAATAGCTGTTTTATCTACGAGCATACCTTTGAAGGCAGTTTCAATGGCTTGATAATCGGATGATTGGATTAATAATTCCGGTAATCCAGGTATTTGAAAGAAAAAGGCGTAACTACTACGTAGTAATTGTTGAGGAGTACGTAAACCTTGTGCAAATTTTGCTGGGTGGGGTAGATTGAGGATAATTAATCGCTCTACCATTTCTGGATGATCGTAGGCAAAATTCCATGCAATCATTCCTCCCCAATCGTGTCCAACTAAAATACACTTTTGATATCCTAGTCCTTGGATAATGCCGAGAATATCTTGAACAAATTCTTTTATGACATAAGCCGACTGTGCTTTTGGTTTGTCGCTGTCATTGTAACCACGTAAATCTACAGCAACAACTTTAAAATAAGTGGCAAATTCTGGTATTTGATGACGCCACGAGTACCAAAATTCAGGGAAACCATGCAACATTAGCATGAGAGGGCCTTCACCCTGAGTAACGTAATGTAATTTTACGCCATTGGTTGTAATATACTCGTGTTTCCAAGTTTCTTGTAGGGGCATAGGTAATAGTCCTGAAGATAGAGGGGGGAATATGGTAAACGCTATAATAATTTATTAAAAGAATATGAAAATTATAGAGACACGAGGTGTCTGGCTTACCACTACCGATAGTAATGTTTTTAAGTCACGGGAAATTATTGCTGAAGCTATGAATTTTCTGGCTGAGTCAGGATTTAATGTTGTGTTTCCTGTGGTTTGGAATAAGGCTATGACACTGTATCCTAGTCAAATTATGCGGGAAATCTTTGATGTGGAGATTAACCCATCATATGCTGGTCGTGACCCTTTGGAAGAAGTTGTTACAGAAGCTCACCGCTGTGGTTTGAAGGTGATTCCGTGGTTTGAATATGGATTCGCTTGCTCTTATAATTTGAATGGTGGGATGTTACTAGCGAAAAAACCCCAATGGGCTGGATGCGATCGCCACGGTAATTTGTTGAAAAAAAATAATTTTGAGTGGTTGAATGCTCTAGATGTGGAAGTGCAGGATTTTTTGTTAAGTTTAGTGTTGGAAGTGGTCAAAAATTACGATGTCGATGGTATTCAGGGAGATGATCGTTTACCAGCGTTACCTAGTGAAGGTGGTTACGATCAAAAGACTGTGGAGCTTTACCGTCAACAGTTCTGTGAAAATCCGCCCGATAATCATCAAGATTTGCAATGGTTAAAATGGCGGGCTGATATTTTAACGCAATTTTTGGAGCGGTTATACCAGCAAGTAAAAGCTGTGAATCCAAATTTAATTGTTTCGATGGCGCCTTCTATTCATGATTGGGCTTTTCGGGAATATTTGCAAGATGCACCGACTTGGCTAGAGAAGAAAATTGTTGATATTATTCATCCACAGATTTACCGACGTGATTTTGGTAGTTATAAATCTATTGTTGATAGATTAGTGAATGAACAATTTACAGGTGGAATATCAAGATTAGCACCAGGGGTTTTGATGAAAGTGGGTGATTATCATATTAGTTCTGAGTACCTGGTGCAAGCTGTGGAATATAACCGCGATCGCGGTATTTGGGGAGAGGTATTCTTCTTCTATGAAGGGTTGCGAGCGAATGATAATGCTTTAGCTAAAGCTTTGCGTAAAAGTGTGTATACAGAACCTGCGACTTTTCCATCTTTGTTGGATTTGAGTGAAGGTAGGATTAGTCAGAATAATTCTATTTGGGAGTGGTTACAGATGTTGTGGAGAAATTTGTTTTAAAGCAATTTTTTCCAGCAGGCAGGATGAGCTTTTGAATTTGTTGAAGAATTATTATTATCTCACGCATTAGACGCGAAGAATTACTTTGCGCCTTTGCGTGAAAATTCTAACACTTAACCGCAGTTGCAGGATACTGCTGCAATTTCCTGTTAAGTCCCGACTTTCATGCTATTCTAGAGAACATAGCGCCGTAGGCTGTAACCATGAAACCTGTTTTTCCTGGGATGAATCCTTACCTGGAAGACCCTGAAATCTGGGTTGAAGTGCATTCATGGCTAATCGTACAGTTAGCGCGATCGCTTAATCCCCAATTAACCCCTAAATACAGAGCAGCTGTGGAAAAACGAGTCTACAGTGATGCGATTTTGGTAGGAATTCCCGATGTCTCTGTGTTTGCTAAAGGTACACAGGCAGATGTTACCACGGCAACATTAACGGCTGCCACTCCTCAAAAGGTCTTAGTACCCATAATGGAAGAGGTTAAAGAATCTTATTTGGAAATTCGAGAAGTGATAACTGGGAAAGTTGTGACAATTATAGAACTTTTATCGCCTAAAAATAAGCGAGCGGGAGAAGGACGAAATCAGTACAATAGTAAACGCAACCAAATTCTTAATAGCGCAACGAATCTGATAGAAATTGACTTACTGCGGACAGGAGAATCACTACCTATTGCTGGAGCTACTAAATCAGACTACCATGTCTTGGTGAGTCGTTCCCAAATGCGTCCTGGGGCAGATTTATATGCATTCAATTTACGCGATCAAATTCCTGTATTTCCATTACCTTTGGAAATTGGCGATCGCGAACTGCCGATCAATTTGGAAGTATTATTGGATCAGGTATATGAAGAAGCAGCACTGGATTTGGCAATCCATTATACTTGCCCACCACGGGTAAAGTTGAGGGATGAAGATTGGGAGGTTAAAAATGCAGCCTAAGTCGCGTCAGTACTTAAGGGGACTTTGGCGAGGTAGTAATATCACTGAGTTAGATATTAGTGAAGTCAGACAGGAGATGTTGAAAAAATTCCCTCGTGAGGATGTTTAATATGACTGCTAAAAACACATTGCCCTATGCGATCGCTTTTGCTGTACATTAGTACACATTGGATTCGTGATAGCATTTTGTAAATTTACAGGTTATCTTAGTCACGCGAGGGCGGGTTTGCATTAGTATTACTGGTTATACCACAGATCCGCGCAAAACCCGCCCTTACGGGAGGATTCTAGTTAAGAAATATTAGTTATATTTTGGGTCTACCGAAGGTTATATTGATTACATCATCTTGGCATTATATAATCGATAACTGTCTAAAATATACAGTAAAAGAGACAGTAAAAGATGGCTAAAGATAGTCTTAAAGTTAGTTTAGACGCACTGGTAGCAAGAGAAGCGTTTGATGTTCAAGATCAGCAAAGTCAAGCCATAGGTAGAAATATCCCTATGATATCAGTGAGAGATTTAGAAGAAAACTCTTTTTTTTACCCTTTTTTAAGAAAACCCGATTTTCAGCGAGAAACTAATGAGTGGGATGTTCAAACGATTTGTGAATTTATAGAAAGTTTTTTAGATGGAGATTTAATACCAGCAATCATCCTTTGGAGAAGTTCAAGTAGTTATTACTTTGTAATTGATGGTTCCCATAGACTTAGTTCTTTAATAGCTTGGATTAATGATGATTATGGTGACGGTAAAATTTCCAAAAAATTTTATGACAGTGACATTACAGACGAACAAAAAAGTGCTGCTGAAGATGTGAGAAAACAAATTAAAGCAACTATAGGTTCCTACAAGGATTATCAATCGGTAGCACAGCATCGAGGAGATGTGAATTCCAAAATTCTTGAGCGAGCAAGAAATTTGGGTGCTTTAGGTATTCAACTTCAGTGGGTTGAAGGTGATTCATCAAAAGCAGAAGCTTCTTTTTTCAAAATTAACCAAAAAGCAGCACCTATCAATCAAACTGAAATGCGTTTACTAATAGCTCGCAAGAAACCGAATGGTGTTGCTGCTCGTGCAATTATAAGAAGTGGTAATGGACATAAATATTGGTCGGATTTTTCTCAAGATAAACAAAGTGAAATTGAAGAGATTGCAAGGGAAATACATCGAATTATTTTTGAACCGAAACTTCAAAATCCGATTAAATCTTTGGATTTACCTATTGGTGGTAAGTTATCTAGTCCCCAAAGTCTTGAGTTGATATTAGAATTTATCAATGTAGTTAATGGTATATATAATGATTCAACTAATAAGTTAGAAGACGATTTAACAGGGGATAAAACTCTAGAGTTTTTAAGAAATTGTAGAACAGTTGCACAAAAAATAAATTCCAATCATCCTTCATCACTTGGACTTCATCCATTAATATATTTCTATACGAAAAATGGACGACATAAGGTTGGTTCATTTTATGGAGTTGTTGCTTTAATATTGCATTTAGAAAAAACTCAACTTGCTCAATTTACAAAAGTTCGAGAAAGTTTTGAATGGGTGATATGGAACAATGATATGGTTCCAGCGATTGTAAATAAGTATAAAGCAGTTGAGGGACATGAAAAAGTTAAAGATTTTTTTGTAGCAGTTATTAATAAATTATCCCAAGGAGTGGACAAGAAAAATGTCATTAAGGAGGTAGCATCTGAAAAGAGTTTTAGTTGCCTGAAAAATAAAGCTAAAACTGATGTAAATGATATCCAAAGTAAAGATTTTTCACGAGAGACGAAAGCAGCAGCTTTTATCAGAGATGCGTTACCTGGTATTCCCAAATGTAAGATTTGCGGTGGGTATTTACATAAGCATTCTATATCTATAGACCACAAAGTTAGGAAAGCTGATGGTGGGTTGGGTACTTTAAATAATGCTCAACTCACTCATCCTTACTGCAATACAACATTTAAAAATTAGAACGACCCCTAGTCAACCATGTAAGCTTGAGAAAGGCTAAAATTATGGTGAAGGTTAACATTATATACTATGGAAAAAGTAGTAACTCTAGAGGAAGCTATTGAATTAGTAAAGCAGCTTTCATTAGTAGATCAGGTACGGTTAATTGAACAAATTGCACCTCAGATAGAAAGAGAGTTAACAATGCAGCCTAAGCCACGTCAGTCTTTAAGAGGACTTTGGCGAGGTAGTAATACTACTGAGTCCGATATTAGTGAAGTAAGACAGGAAATGTGGGAGAAATTTCCTCGTGAGGATGTTTAATGTCAGATTTGGTCACTGATACCCATCCTCTAATTTGGTATTTAGAAGATAGTACCCGCCTTAGTTATAATGCAAACCAAGCTTTTGAACGATGCGATCGCGGTGAGGTTGTTATTTACTAGTGATAGTATTTTGTAAATTTTACACGTTAGCTTAGTCACGCGAGGGCGGGTTTGCATTAGTATTACTGGTTATACCATAGATCCGCGCAAAACCCGCCCTTACGAGAGGATTCTAGTTAACCACCGCAGTTGCGGGATACTGCTGTAACACTTGCTGCAAATACTTTCCTGTGTGCGATCGCTCGTTTTTGGCAATATCTTCTGGTGTTCCGACAGCTATTACTTCTCCTCCTTTGTCACCCCCCTCTGGACCTAAATCTATTACCCAATCTGCACAACGGATAACGTCTAAGTTGTGTTCAATTACTAAGATAGAGTTACCTTTATCTACTAATCTTTGCAAGACATCTAATAATTTGTGGACATCATAGAAAGATAAACCTGTGGTTGGTTCATCTATGAGGTAAAGTGTCTTTCCTGTCGCACGACGAGATAATTCGGTGGCTAATTTCACCCGTTGTGCTTCACCACCTGATAAGGTTGTTGCTGGTTGTCCGAGTCGCACGTATCCTAAACCGACATCTACTAATGTTTGGAGACGAATAGCAGCTTTGGGTATGTTTTGGAAAAAGTCTAAGCTTTCTTCAACTGTCATATTAAGAACATCGGAGATAGATTTGTTTTTGTATTTGACTTGTAAAGTTTCCCGGTTGTATCTTGCTCCTTTACAAACTTCGCATTGTACGTAAACATCAGGTAAAAAGTTCATTTCTATGACGTTGACTCCTTGTCCACTACAAGCTTCACAACGTCCACCTTTGACATTAAAGGAAAATTGTCCGGGTTTATAACCTCTCGCTTTCGCTTCTACAGTTACGGAAAATGCATCCCGAATTACATCAAATATACCTGTGTAAGTTGCTGGGTTGGAACGAGGTGTTCTACCAATGGGGGATTGGTCGATGACAATTGCTTTGTCTATACAGTTTAATCCTTTAATGCTTTCCATTTCTTTGGGAAGTGGCACTTTTTTGGTCAGGTGATGTTGTAACGCTGGGTAAAGTAGTTCATTTATTAAAGTTGATTTTCCGGAACCAGACACTCCTGTGACAGCTACTAATTTACCTAGGGGGATTTCTACATCAATGTTTCTTAAGTTATTGCGATATGCATTGGTAATTATTAATGAGCGTCCATTTCCTTCCCGACGTTCTGGAGGAGTTTGAATGATTCTTCTTCCTGATAAATATGCTCCTGTGAGAGATGCTTCTGCTGTTAATAATGCTTGTAAATCTCCCTGAGCAATAATATTTCCTCCGTGAATTCCTGCACCAGGACCAATATCTACTAAATAATCAGCAGCACGGATGGTTTCTTCGTCATGTTCAACAACTATTAAGGTGTTACCTAAATCCCGTAATTTTGTTAAAGTTTGTAATAATCGTCCGTTATCTCGTTGATGTAAGCCAATGCTTGGTTCGTCTAAAACGTATAAAACACCTGTTAATCCAGAACCGATTTGAGTTGCTAATCTAATTCGTTGTGCTTCCCCTCCAGAAAGGGTCATTGCTGGACGGTCTATTGTTAAATAATCTAAGCCAACATCTAATAAAAATTGTAATCTGGCTCTAATTTCCCGCAATGCTAAATCACCTATTTGCATTTGGCGATCGCTCAGTTGCAAATTATCTACTCTTTCTCGACAATCTCTGATGGAAACAGAAGTTAAATCCAATATCTTGTATTGACCCAAACGCACTGCTAAAGCTTCTGGTTTTAATCTTTTACCACCACACACGGGACAAGATTGGTCAATTAAATATTGCTCTAATTTCTGCTTGATTAACTCGGAACCACCTTCATATTGTCGCTGCAATATTGGTAATACACCTTTAAAGCTCTTAGAACTTTGTTCTTCTCCATTTAAAATTATTTCTCTTTGCTCGTCAGTTAATTTATTCCATTGCACCTGCAATTCAAATCCGTGTACTTGTCCTAAAGCGTACAATAATTCTAAATAATATGAATTATCTTTATCTGACCACGGAGCGATCGCCGCATATACAGGTGCTTCGGGGTCAGGTACTACCAACTCTGGTGCAAATCTTCTTAATGTTCCGATTCCATGACAATGGGGACAAGCACCGTAAGGTGAATTAAAGGAAAATAATCGCGGTGATAACTCTTCCATCACCGCACCGTGTTCTGGACAAGCAAAATTCTCAGAAAATACTAATTCTTGCTCTGCTTCATTTTCTGGCAGAGTATATAAAATTACAGCAATTCCCTCAGATAACTTTAAACCAGTAGAAAGGGAATCGACTATCCGCTCTTGGATACCGTCTTTTTTCACTAAACGGTCAATCACAACTTCTATGGTGTGAGCAAAATTTTTATCTAATTCAATGGAGTCAGATAATTCCCGGATTTCTCCATTTACCCTTACCCGGACGAAACCTTGAGATGCTAAACCGGATAACATCTTTCGGTGAGTACCTTTTTTCCCCCGAACGACTGGAGCGAGAATTTGAAAGCGGGTACGTTCTGGTAATTCCAAGATGCGATCGCACATCTGGTCTATTGTTTGGGGTGCAATACAGCGATCGCATATGGGACAATGAGGTTCTCCTGCACGTCCAAATAATAACCGGAAATAATCGTAAATCTCTGTAACTGTCCCCACTGTGGAACGGGGGTTATGAGATGTGGACTTTTGGTCAATAGAAATTGCTGGACTTAAACCCTCAATTGCTTCCACATCTGGTTTATCTAATTGTCCCAGAAATTGCCGCGCATAGGCACTTAAAGATTCTACATAACGGCGTTGCCCTTCCGCAAAAATCGTGTCAAACGCCAGAGATGACTTACCCGAACCAGAAACCCCCGTGAACACAATTAGGCGATCGCGTGGTAATTCTAAGTCAACATTCTTTAAATTATGCTGCCTAGCACCCCGAATCCGGATTGTGTTTTGGCTGGGGTTAGGATGAGGAAAATGTCCATTTAAGGATGCAGCTAACTTTTGGTCTGGCATACTAACAAGCTGAGATGTAAAGACAGCGTAAGTCAATCCTTAATAATACTACCGTTGCCTTGTATTACTAGAACGCTCGTACTGTTTCCGGTTAATTATCTGATATTTCAATAAATCTTTCTCTGAGTGTAAATAATTTATTAATGTGTTTTAAAACACACTTATTATTGTCTCAGATGCATCATATTTAAATGAATTCATATGTATTAATACGTAGATGACTAAAAGACATAAAGCTATTACCTTATTTTGGTTTGCCAATTCTATAACTTCAGGAATGCTGGGAATAATATTACCAGCAATAGCGCAAGCGAACCAAAAGGAAACAGCCTCTAGCACCACGGTAGCGCAAATCAGCGATAAAGAAGCAGATATTAGTACAAAAGCAGAAGATTTAAGAATATTACCTCGTTTGGGTGTTGGTTATAGTACATCTGGGGATGATAGCGAATTTACCAGTATTGAGGGATTTGTACCATTAATTCAAGATAGTGGTAATAGCCTCACTTACTTACAAGGTAAATTACTGTTTGATGACCGAGATAGCACCAGTAGTAGTTTTATTTTAGGGCATCGTTACTACAACGGAGAAAGCGATCGCATTATTGGTGGTTACGTCGGGTACAGTACCCGCGACACTGGGAAAAACATTTTCGGTCAATTTAATTTAGGTTTTGAAAGTTTGGGTAAATGGGATTTTCGCACCAATGCTTATCTTCCTGTGGGTGATAGACGTAAAAGCAGTGGAGAAAGTGTATTTGATGCGGGTAGTGTTGTTTCTAATCTTGGCTTTGCTGGTAATAATCTGAGTGTGGAAACTACCAGAAGCAATTTGATTTTCAGAAATTTTGAGTCAGCTTTAGCTGGTTTGGATGTGGAAGGTGGTGTGAAACTTGCTTCCATTGGTAGTAAAGGTGATATTCGTGGTTATATTGGTGGTTATTACTACGATGTTCCCCAAGCTGATGATGTTTTAGGTTGGAAAACCAGATTAGAAATACGTCCCACCGATTATCTCAATTTAGGATTATCTTTACAGAATGATAATTTGTTCGGTACTAACGTTTTATTTACTGTTGGTGCAAACTTTCCTGGAACGCGACCACGTAATACTCAAGCACAAGATATAATTGCTCGTTTAGGAGAACCAGTAGCACGTCAAGCAAATATCCCGGTGCTACGAAAGGTGACAAGAGAAGTTATTAATACTAAATCTACAACTGTTGCTACCAATCCCCAGACAGGTAAACCTTATGTTTTCCAGCAGGTGAATTTAGATGGTAGTGCAGGTACAGGTACAGAAGCTCAACCTTTCAACAAAGTACAAGACGCAATCAACGCTACCCAATCTGACGGTAACAGTATTGTGTACGTCCAAGGTAATCAAATTATCCCTGGATTTACTATTCCTGACAGAGTACAAGTGCTTTCAACTGGTCCGGTACAGCAACTGTTAACTCAGGAATTTGGTTTAGTTACTTTACCCAGGTCGAATAGCGGAAACTTCCCGCAAATTACAGATAGAGTTCAACTTGGGAATAACACTGTTTTGTCGGGATTTGGAGTTGCAGGTATTGATGGTAAAAATGTTACAGGTGCTTTGGTTAGAGATAACTTTGTCACTTCAACAAATCAAGCTGCTCTTGCTTTGGATGGAACGGGATTAATTACCCTCAGAAATAATATTTTTACAGGTGAAGGTGTTCCTGCATTTTTGGGGACAAATGTCAATACAGTGCAAATTGAGAATACTGCTTTTAGAAGCAACAATTCTACAAGTGACGGTATTTCCTTGAATGGTGTTAGTGGAACTGTTGATTTTGGTAACAATTTGATTAAGATTAATAATCCTAGTGGTACTGGTATTTATTTAGAAAATATCGCTGGAAGGGTTAATATTAATACCCCTATAACCATTGATAATCCTGGTATTGATGGAATTGCTATAGTTGATAGTACTGGTATTGAGTTTAGCAGAAGTGCTATTAATATCAACAATCCTGGTGAAGCTGGGATTTATTTAGATAATGTCAGTGAAGTTAAATTTACCAATGCTGCCATTACAGTTAATAATCCAGATGTGAATGGAATTGCTGTAGTCGATAGTAGTGGGGTGGAATTTAACGAAAGTGCGATCGCAATCAATAATCCAGGTGAAGATGGGATTTATCTGGAAAATGTTAATGGTATTAATATCAACGCTGTTAATGGTAGTAAAATTAGCAATGCTGGTGAGGCAGGTGTTTATATAACTGAGAGTACAGGTAATTTGAGAATTGCTGGATTAGAAATCGATAACGCTGGAAATGGTGGTATTGTTGGCGAAGAACTCACAGGTACTCTGACTTTAGAAAACAACAAAATTACCAGCGCTCAAAATCAAGGTATCCGACTCCAAGATTCTTCCGGAATTTTCAATATCATCGGTAATACTATCAGTGATACGAAAAATTCTATCACTGCGTCTTTTGAAGAAGTTTTTCTCCCAGAAGGAGAAGGTATCCTACTTGAAAACGTTACCGGAACAGCTAATATTAGCCAAAACACTATTACAGAAACACAAGGTTCTCTCGGTGAATTTGATTTTGGTATTCTTCCTAGCGGTCAAGGTATAGTTGTTGACAATGATACAGGAAATATCAACTTGAATGTTGACAAAAATACAATCAGCAACAACTTCCAAGATGGTATCCTGATTGGTTTAGGTACTCTGGGAGCAGGAAACGCTACAGCTACTATTTCCCTCACAGGTAATACTATAGAGAATAATGGCGATCGCGTATCTACACAACTTGCTCAAGGTATTGGTATTGGCATAGAAAATCAAGCTGTAGTCAACCTCACAATTTCTGGAAACACGATTAAAAATAACGCTAATGATGGTGTTGATATTCGCCTTGGTTTCTCTGACTTCTTCTTCAATACCACCAATTCTACCGCCAAATTAGAAAACGCCACCATTAGCAATAATATCATTGAAAACAATGGTCAAGCAGGAATCAAGTTAGAAGCTTTTGGTGCAACAACAATCGCTAACGCGAGCATTAGTAATAATCCAAGTATTAAAGGTAATGGTGATGCTGGTATTCAAGTTAAACTTGGTACAACTGACTCTAGTGCCAAATTAGAAAATTTAACTATTAGCGGTAACACCATTGAAAACAATGGTCAAACGGGAATCAAGTTAGAAGCAGAAGGTAAAACAAGGGTTACTAATGCGATTATTAACCGTAATACTTTAAGAAACAATGCCCAAGAGGGAGTTTTAGTTGTATCTACAAATGCAGCAGATATCAACACAACCATCAACAATAATACTCTTGTTGGTCAACAAACTTCTGAAAACGTTATCCAAGGCATTAACATCGCAGCAGTTAATAGTAGTAAGATTACCGCAGAGGTTCAAAGTAACACAGTGACATCCAACAACACAACTCCAGGTGTGGAAGTTAAAGCAGTCAGCGAGCCATCAACTGTATGTCTCAACCTGGCGAATAACATTAGCAACAGTACTTATCAGTTAAACTCTGGTGCTGATGATATATTTGGTGTGTTTGCTGTGCTAGGTTTAGATATCAATAATTTCGATAGCTTTGTTAACGGTAACGTTGGTGACGTTTTATTTAACCCAGGAAACTTTAGCGATCAATGTATTCCATCAAATCCTAGTGAGGAAATTCCTCAGTAGTTTGTGGGGAGGAAGCAGGGGAGACTTTATATTCCTTTGTAGTAGAGCTTAGCTGATTAGTAGATTTTTCCAAAGACATGGCAATGCCGTGTCTTTTGGTTATGGTAAATTTACTAATGAAATGGTTCACTAAGCTGATGTAATTTTGCTTGATATTTGCTTACTGTTGATTAAAAAAGAACTACATTTTGAGAGGTGGAAAGTAGTCGTAGAGAATAAATTGAAACGTTAATCTATTGATTAAAAAAGAACTACGTCAAAACTGGAGAACAACAAATGGCTAATCATGAAAATTTGCTTTCTCGTATTTCTATAGACCCTAATATCTGTTCTGGTAAGCCTTGTATAAAGGGACATCGTATTTGGGTATCTTTAATCCTTGACCTTTTAGCTGCTGGTGAAACCATAGAGACTATTTTAGAAGAATATCCAGGTGTGGAAAAAGAGGATATTCTGGCTTGTATAGCTTACGGTGCTGAAATGTCAAGAGACTACTTTGTTGAAATTCCAATAGGAACGCATAAGGAAGCAAAAAAGTGAATATCAAACTCGACGAAAATCTTGGTAGTCTTCGGGTTACTACATGGTTACGTCTTGCAGGGTATGATGTTATGACTGTTCGAGAGCAAGGTTTAACCTCAGCACCCGATGAAGAATTAATTGATATTTGTACTAACGAAAATCGAGTTTTAGTTACTTCAGATAGAGGTTTCGGAAATCGCCTTAAATATAACCCTTTTAGGTATGCAGGAATAGTAGTAATTCGTTTATCTTCACGTTCTACGTTTGACGAGTGGCGTGAAGCAATAAACACATTAATTGCTGGATTAGAAGCTACAGATATAGTGGGTAAATTATGGGTTATTCAAAAAGGAAATATTCGAGAGTTTCTACCAATTGAAGATGAAGAGAAAGAATCATGAGTGAATTTGATGATTTTGATGATAACTTACCAGAAGAAGCCCCTGATTTAGGTGGTGATAATGATAATTTGGAGGCATCTACTAAACGAGTATTATTAACAATACGCTTGTTTCAGGAAGCTATCAAATAAGCTTACCTCTCTGTGGTTAAACCTTAACCCTGAACATCCTTGGCATTGATGAATACATACCAATAGCAGCATTAAACCAGTACACATATTGTCCTCATCGTAGCTAGCGAATATTTTGTGCAGGTGAATTTGTTGATAACCATTATACAATTGAAGGTACATTTAGGGCTTTTCAGTACATCAGCACCGGGGGAAGTTCAGATTAGTAATATTCACGATTCAGATTCCGTAAAATTGCTTATACTTGCTGCGGTTTGACCAAACAAAAGTTTTTTACTTTCCTCAGTCATGGTTGGTGTTGACATAAATGGTTCTCCTTTTTCATAGGCACGAATTACCGCACTCCGTGAACGTATACTTTCAAAATAGCGCTTCAGGTGAGGAAAATCTTCGAGGTTTTGCTGTTGTCGCTCGTAAGGAACAATCCAAGGATAACAAGCCATGTCTGCTATAGAATAATCACCAGCTACATATTCATGACTTGCCAATTGCTTATTCAGAACACCATAAAGCCTATTAGTTTCTTTGACATAACGCTCGATCGCATAGGGAATTTTTTCGGGAGCATACTGACCAAAGTGATGATTTTGACCAGCCATTGGTCCTAAACCACCCATCTGCCAAAATAACCACTCAGTTACAGTTTTACGCGATCGCGCATCAGCAGGAAGAAACTTACCAGTTTTTTCAGCTAAATACAGCAGTATTGCTCCCGATTCAAAAACCGAGATTGGTTCACCACCGTCATCTGGACTTGTATCGATAATAGCTGGCATTCGATTATTAGGAGCAATTTTTAAGAAATCTGGTTTAAACTGGTCGCCAGTGGCAATATTGACTGGTATAATTTTGTATTCCAGACCTGCTTCTTCTAAAAAGATAGTAATTTTGTGACCGTTGGGTGTAGGCCAGTAGTACAGTTCAATCATCATACCCCTCCGTATTCTGCTTCTATATTTAAGAATACAGGTAGGAAGATAAGCTTGTCTTGACAATATTTTTGTATTCTGGCAAATCATGATTACTAAAATTAGCTATCTTTAAATATAGGAGGACGTTAAATGAAAACTATTAAAACAATCGTAACAGTAACTTCAAGTCGGCAAATTACAATAACATTACCATCAGGTATCTCCCCTGGAAAACATGAAGTCTTACTGGTAATTGACGAAAATTCCTTGACAGACAAAGGTGATAATACTAAACGGTCATTAAAATTAAATGTAGGGCAATGGAAAAATTGGCCGTCTGAGTCTAATTTTCGTAGAGAAGATATCTATGATGACAGGATATAATGTAAGGGATTTCACCCGATTTTCAACTTTGATTTAGATTTTACAATTATAGTAAAATCAAACAATTACTGTGGTTTCGCTATCAGGGCGAACGGCTGTTCACCCATACTCAATTTACTGAGAATTTCCTGAATTTAACCACTCCACAATTGCTGAATTTACCACCTCTGGAACTTCATCATGAGGACAATGACCAGCACCAGGAATCGGCACTATCTTAATATCCTTACCATTTTCCCCGGCTTGTTGGTAAATTTTTGCTCCCGAAATTGGTGTCCAAGGGTCATCAGCACCCCAAATCACCAATATTGGACACTCAACTTTTGGTAATAATTCTACAGGAGAAGGACCAGGAGGTGCTGTTAAAATTGCTGCGAAAACTTGTTGCGCTCCTTCGTCACAGGAAGGTTGATACAGTAAATCTACAAGTTCATCTGTTACAGCTTCTCGATGACGATAAACTTGGTATAAAGTACGACGAATTTGATTTTTTTGACGCACACGATTATACACAAATCTACCTGTAATCGGATGACCTACCAATCCATTGAAAGCTCCCATAACTATCCTCAATGGCGGATTTAATTCATGGGGACGATGGCTTAAACCACCAGCACAGTTGATTAAAACAGCACCAGCAGCAATTTCTGGATGTTCAACTACTGTAATTAAACTTAAAAGTGCGCCAATTGAATTTCCTATAAATACAGCAGGTTCTTGGATATGTTCTGCCCAAAAATCCTTCAGTAATTCTACCCAAACTTCTGTCGTATATTTAATTGGTGCTTTCTCAGAACCACCAAAACCTAAAAGGTCGATCGCAAACACCCGATAACCAGCTGCTGCTAATACAGGGATATTTTTACGCCAATGACCAATGGAAGCGCCAAAACCGTGAACTAAAACTAATGGGCGGCCAATACCCACAACAGTATACTGGATTCTGTAACCCTGCCAAGACCAAAAAAATTTCTCGAAAGTGCTTGTTGTTGATGACTGCTGGATCACGGCAATTGTTAAGTTTTCTAAACTATATATTTATATGTTAGTTTGGTTTGCGCTCTGGGATTAATAACTGAGGATGTATTTACCTAGATTATAATATGAGATATATGAATATTGTGAGGTACATATGGTAAGATAATATATTTGGCAATCAGTCTTTCAAACTTATGTTTAGGAATGCTATAAAATTGATAAAATATTGAGCGAGAAAAAATGTTAACTTGTTTTGATGTAGCTAAATATTTTTTGGCTCAAGCTTCGGAGGATGCAGGAGACTTAATTTCTAATCTCAAGTTACAGAAATTAGTATATTACGCCCAAGGATTTCAATTAGCACTTTATGGTACACCTCTTTTTCCCGAACCTATAGAAGCTTGGACAAATGGTCCAGTTGTTCCAGTTTTGTATGAATATTATCAAAAGTATGGAGCAGGTGCAATTCCGTATCCATATGATGTCGATTTTGATTTATATGATGAGAAAACTAGAAGCTTATTAGATGAAGTTTACCGCGTTTTTGGACAGTTTTCAGCGTGGAAGTTACGCAATATGACGCAAGCAGAATATCCTTGGAAATTGGCTGCTCATACAAGTTCAGAAATTTCTCAGCAGTCGATGAAAGAATATTTTAAAACCCAGATAGAAAGTGAAGAAGCAGTTTAATGCAAATAAGCGCAAAGAAAAGGGACAAAGGTTATCAGTACCAGAAACAATTGATGTACCTCCAGAAGAACAACCACCTCTATTTTCTTTACGTTATGTAAATAAGGATTATTCTATTTCAAAATGTACGAAAGATGAAAAGGCAGCTTTTGCTGATACTTTATATCAACTTAGTCAGCTCAGATGGAGCCAAATTAAAGCTTCTTCTCGTCATGGCTTAGGATACGAAAAAATTGATAGGAATGTTATTAAATCATCTATTCCCAGTCATATTAAAGATGATGTTAATTTAATCGCTTTCCGGTTTTGTGGTCTGGCTCCTATGGTTGGATATAGAGATGGTGCAGTGTTTTACATAATCTGGCTGGATAGAGATTTTACACTTTATCCACACTCATAAGAAACACAGAGAACAGGGAAGATAAAAAGTATTTTTTCATTTTTTACGAGTATGGGAGATCACGCTGGTGAGAAACTCATAATTTATTTTCAATCCGGACTTGCTATTTGGCAACCATCTGGTAATTTCTCGGAAGTAATTGCTCGTATTTCTGTCAAGTCTAAACGTGGCAAAAGTTACGCTAAAGAAAGATTTGTTGGTGATTACAAATATCAGATAAAACAAAAGAAAAAATTTGTTAACGGAATTAAAGCAGGCGATCGCCTAGTCGTGCGGTTGTATGATACAGAAAACCGCTTCATTGGTTATAAATAATCCACTATATTTATCTACCTTCAACTGCTTCATCAAAGATTTTAATTTGTTCTGGTGTTAAATCATTTAAAGTTCCTGAAACTACTTCCAAAGCCAAAAGCTAATCAATTCTATCTATTAATTCTGTCTCTTTAATCGCCTTCATTTCTTCGGGAGATAATCTCCTAAATAAATCTATTAACATTTCTATCATTTCTTCTTTATCTAATTTAATATTGTATAAATTATTAGATTTAAATAATGTTTCAACAATTGGGAAGATACGATTGAATAATTCTTGTGTATGATTATAAACTTCTTGCATACTCTATTGAAACTTATCAGTTGTTGAATATTTTAATTATATACGAAAAATAGCTTCCCAGACGGACTAAGACGACCCACCGAGTCGTCTCTACAAAAATTTATTTACTCCCGCTCTACTCCTGTCCCCATCATCCCACTTCCTTGCATATGAATAACTGTGGCTGGGAAGGGGATTTTAATTCCTTCTTCTTGATAACGTTTATGTAATTTCTTAATAAATAAATGTCTAACTATACGTTGGTCAAAGAATTCGTTAATCCGAATATAAACTATAAAATTAATACTAGAATCGCCAAAATTTTGATATCTGAGATACGGCTGATGATGTATTAACTGAGGTGAAATTTCTTGCATAACTTCATTTGCTACTTCGACTGTGACTTTCTCAACTTGTTCTAAATCACTGTCGTAGTCTACACCAACATTTATTGATAGACTCATGTCCTTGGTAGGAAGATGATAATTAATAAAAATTGCAGAACTAATTTTAGAATTAGGTACAACTACAAGATTATTCGCCAGGTCTTTGATAGTTGTATCACGCCAAGTTATATCTGTAACGTAACCTTCATGACCAGTTTCTACTTTAATATAATCTCCGATTTTGACTTGCTTAGAAAGCAGTAAATAAAATCCAGAAAATAAATTTGCTAAGGTATTTTGTAGCGCTAAACCAACTGCAAGTCCACCAATTCCTAAAGTGGTAAGTATTGGTGTGATTTGAATACCTACTGTTTGTAATAAAATTAGTGTTCCTAATATTAAAACAGTAAATTTAGCTAAATTTGAGAGTAGGGATGTAGAAATTCCTTCTCTTCTTTGAGTAATTATACTTGTAAAACCCGCAGCTAATCTCGCTAAAACTAATGTAACGGAAAATAGAAAGATAATAGTGAGAAGTTTCTCTAGCGCATTGGTAATATTTGGTCTGGTTTGATAGGTGATAACAGCTCCCGAAAACCCAGCAACCACGAACCAAATAAAAGTCATGCGATGCAGAGATTGAAATATAATTTCGCTCCCGGGAATTTGTTTACTAACAACAAATTCTTTCAGCTTCCCAAAAACGATTTTTTCGCCAATGATTCCTGCAATTAAGCCAGCAAGAATAAATGCAAGTGGTATAATCCATTGCACCATATAATTTTGATATTGTGACATCTCTATAAAAACGACTAAATGGGTCGTCTAAAGTATAAAGTCTAAATTTTAACTTGTAAGTTCCCTAAGTAACTGTTTGAGATTTTCTTGACTAAGGCTAACTTTTACTTCCAATTGCTGGATGTTATCCCTAATTTGGAGGATGTAATTTTCACCAGTTTTATTGTAAGAATACTGAGGATTGGTCATCGAAACTGTTTGGTAAGATAGCGATCGCAATCCCACACGGATGACCAGTTCTTTTTGGGATTGGGGAAAAATGTATAAATAATGACCAAAGCCATCTAATATTAATTTGGATGGTGTGCTGTTTCGTTCTTGAGCATCAGATTTAGACCAGTAGACAGTAACACCACGAATTTCCGGATTATTAACTATAAAAGATTCATCAAATCGCTGAAGTTCCCAGTTTAGTTGCTCTGGTTCACCTGTTTGGCTAATTACCCGCTGTTGCCAAATAATTTCTTTACCATTAAGATTTGTCCACCATTGGCGGATCGTAGCTAAATTATTAGGGTTTTCTGGATTGCCGCTACCTTGTTGCCAAATAATTTTCATAATTAGTGAGTCCTGAATCTAGGGACACTCTAAAATAGATTGTATTTAATAGAACCGACAAACACTATACACAATTATTGTCCTGTGTTGAACTAGCTAAAGACGGTTCATAATAAAAGTTATGAACTTGCCAATTATCTACCACTCTAATTATGTTGCACCACTACCTGAAGGACATCGTTTCCCGATGTCTAAATTTCGTCAGCTTTACGAGTTGCTGTTGGCTGATGGTGTAGCGCTTGATAAGCAATTTCACTCTCCCTGTTGTCCAGCCAGTGATTTGATTGAACTAGTTCACACCCCAGAGTATGTCCAAGCATACTGCCAAGGAACATTAAATGCAAAGGCACAACGTCGCATTGGTTTACCTTGGAGTCCAGCCTTGGCAAATCGTACTTGTGTAGCAGTTGGTGGTACAATTTTGACAGCAAAACTCGCTTTAACTCATGGTTTGGCTTGTAATACCGCTGGTGGTACTCATCATGCTTTCCCCAGTTACGGGTCTGGTTTTTGTATTTTTAATGATTTAGCGATCGCTTCTCGGGTTTTACTGAAATTCAGACTTGTGAAAAAGATTCTGATCGTAGACTTGGATGTTCATCAAGGTGATGGTACTGCTTTTATTTTCCAAAATGATGACAGTGTTTTCACCTTCTCCATGCATTGTGAAGTGAATTTCCCCGGTACTAAACAAAGCAGCGATTTAGATGTTCCTTTACCTGTGGGAATGGAAGATGATGCTTATCTTCAAACTTTAGCAAGATACTTACCAGATTTATTATCTCAAGTCAAGCCCGATTTAGTGTTATATGATGCTGGTGTAGATACTCATGTCGGAGACAAATTGGGAAAGTTAGCTCTGACTGATACTGGCATTTATCGTCGAGAAATGCAAGTTTTAAGTACTTGTGTTGGTAGTGGTTATCCTGTAGCTTGTGTTATTGGTGGAGGTTACGCTGATGACCTAAAGTCTTTAGTTTGGCGTCACTCTTTAGTACATCGGGCTGCAACTGAAGTTTATCGTCAATATCATCTTAGTTAATTGTAGAAATGCTTTAATCAAGTATCTCCACGCTTAAATTCTATAGTGGTGTAGAATATATCGAAGTTTTATAAAGAAACAGTGAGCTTTCATTCACACCTCATTTTCTTATAAAATAAAGACACTGCTGAAATAAATTGGTTACCTGATATGACACTTTTACTTACCCCTGAACTTGAGATATTTATCCAAAGTCAAGTTGCGAGCGGAAAGTATACCTCAACTAACGAGGTGATTATTGCTGCACTAAAGTTACTAAAAGAACATGAGCGTATTTACCAGGGACGTTTTGAAGAATTAAAACGTGAAATAGCAGTAGGATTAGAAGAAGCTGAACGAGGGGAATTAATTGATGCGGATACAGTTTTTAATCATCTGCGTGAAAAACTGGCTAAACACCGTGTTTAGGAAAACCAATGAGTCAAATTTGTAGATTTACTCCTACAGCCAGTAGGGACATTGAAAGGATTATTGATTACATTGCTGAGAAAAGTGGTTATGATGCAGCTGACCGCCTGCTCAATAGTATAAATGAAAAGTGTCGCAGGCTGGCAAACTTCCCTAACATGGGACGTACTAGAAATGAACTAGCACCTTCTTTAAGAAGCTTTCCTGTAGATAGCTACCTCATATTTTATCGTTTAACGGAAGAAGGAATTGAGATTCTGAGGATTGCTAGTGGGTATCAAGACCTAAAAGCGCTTTTCTCTGAACCCAATCAATAGTAACAAGAACAATCAGATAGGAATTTTACACAACTATACTCTTAAAAGCATAGCTTTTTAACCTTCATAATGATTTTCGCGCTCTCGTACATGATTTAGAATATAGAACACTAGGAGAACTATTATGACAGTGCGGGAACCACGATACAGTAAGCAGGAGTTTGCTCAGCGCGGTCACGAAATCTACAACTCTCAAGTTCGGTCTCAAGTCGAAGAGGGTAATCACGGTAGAATTGTGGCAATAGATATTGAAACAGGAGCTTTCGAGGTAGCAGACAACACCCTTACTGCTACGAAACAATTGCTAAATCGTTATTCTGATGCACAAATTTTGTGTATTCGCATCGGACATCCGGCTGTTCATCGCTTTGGTTTTCACAATCCTACAAAATTATGATTCTTGGTAACGTAAATGCAAATCGAGAAGCGATTGTGCAGTTAACTGTTTTAGGTGAGAATCGGCGACGAAAAAGTATTAAGGCTGTTATTGATACTGGATACACAGGTTTTCTAACTCTGCCATTTGCTATTATCACAGATTTGAATCTTAGTTGGTACAGTCGTCAAGAAGCCATTTTAGGTGATGGCAGCCTGTGTATACTTGATGTATACGAAACAATTGTTATCTGGGATGGTCAACTTAGAACTATTGAGGTTAACGAATCAGAAACAGAACCATTGGTTGGCATGGGTTTGCTTGAAGGCTATGAATTGAATATTCAGGGTTATGCAGGTGGCTTGGTAACAATTACAGTGTTATCTTGAACTAGTTAGAAGCTCATGTCTAGCTCTGATTCTTACCGTACTTTCTGATCAAAATGGTTCCAATCGCAATATTTTGGTTTGCTAATCAATTTTTAGATATTTATATTGGCGCATTAATTATAGTAGGCTTTATCACTTCTATAATTCCCCTACGTAAAAACTTAATTGCACCAGTAGTTGTATTATTAGGTGATTTTATCGGAACTTCTTTGGCTTGGAATTTATTGACTATTTGGCAAATTATTCAACGTTCGCTTTTGTGGCCAGAACCACCAGATAATATTGGAACTTTTTTTGGTTTTATAATGCTAATTGGGTTTTGTGCATTATCGGGAATAGCAGCTAGCTTTCTTTTATTAATTTCTTCTTTACCCAAGCGACGGATAAATCTTATTTTATCCGTTATAGCGCTGATTTTGGTGGGTTTAGGCTATGTACTTTCACCTATCGTTAATAGAACTGTTCCGGTGGAAAGTTAAACAGAATGTCTATTTCATAAATTAGATAGGACTGTTATACAACTATATTCTTAGAAGCATAACTAGTAGTTGTGCAGTAATAAGAAAAATAATCGCTATTATAATTAGCCAATATTGCAGTGCATAGATTCTTCTGAGTTGATCCAAAGCGGTCATGAGATTATCAATATCATACCCTTGAGTATCAACTATTTTTCCGAAAGATTTAGCAGCTTGATACGTCCAAATACCCATCAATATGTAAGTTACACCAGTAATGATATTAATTAATCCACCTGCTAATAATTCAAAGATACCGATTATAGCAGAAAAGACTCCCATACTAATCATGGGAAAGCTTACAAAACGCATCTTCTGTCCAAGATTTTGAATAAGCTCGTTTTGTGTAGAATTAAATTCAAATTGTGGTGTCATTTAGTTTCTCTACATTAAATGATGAAAACTAAATGATTATATATAGAAGATATGAAAATACTTGTTGGTTTAAAAACAATTAATTACAAAAAAATATCATACAGCAGTTTTTACGTTGCTTAAAGTTAATTTTTCACCTGGTTGTAGTTCAATTTTGCAAGTCAGAGTAATTATTTTACTTGTTCATAAATATAATTTTATATTTTATAGGATTATAAATGTATCATCCTATAAAATTCGGGGCGTTAGGCTGAAGCCATGACGCACCCTACGAATACCTGCTTTGGTCTTTCTAATTTGTGGGTTTAGTCTCGCATCATTTGTTTTTCCATAGGATGAGAGTTCAAATGATTAAATTCAGGTGATTTATCTGATGTAGAGAACTGATTTTTCATTGAAAAAACACGTTCAGGATCAATCCCATTAAAGGTTGGTGGTAGCCAAACTCGAACTACAAGTAATACAGCCATCACTAATAAGAAGCTACAAGCGGCTAAAATTTTACTCCAATCTGTTTCTAGTACTCCCCGGACAATAACTTCTCGTAAAACTGATACAATAGATACCTCTACTGCTACGCCAATAGATACCCGTTGCTCTTGTAAGTAAATAATCAGCAGTCGAAATAATTCAACTAAAATCAATAGAAATAGGATATCTGAGGTGACAACTTGGAAATTCAGAGGAGGTAGCAAAGAATAGAACATTGCTCGTAGCTGGATAGCCATTAAGCTGAATAAGCCAATACATAAAGAAATTATAAGTAAGTCTTGGATGCTTTCCAAACAACGGACAATACGTTTGCGATTGAACCATTGCTCCCGATTCATTGATTCGTTATTAACATTTTGCATTTGCTACCTCCTGATTTTCTATCTATTCGTTACCAATTAAATCCTCAAAGAGACGACCCATCGAGTTGTCTCTATAACACCGCAAAGCTAAGATGAATTTTTATATGCCTATGTCAAGAAATATATTGATAAATTAAGAAAATAGCAATAGACTTTACATATAATTATTTTTTATAATTCATAAGAAAGTTGCATGAAAGGCTCGTAGGGTGCGTTTAAGCGTCAGCGTAACGCACCGCTTTCTGGTTAACGGTGCGTTACGGTAAATAATTTCTGCTTTTGGTTTTAATATTCTCGTGCCGTAACGCACCCTACTAGCTACTAATTTAAACATCAAAATTGTATGATTGGTCTTGGACAGAATTATAACAAAGTCAACAGCCTAGTAACGCACCCTTGTATATTAGAAGAAGTGGTAAGTGGCTCAACAAAATCTAAGGATTGTCAAAAAATAAGGTATGTAATAAAATCTAGCGCTCTACAAAAAAATATGTTATTGGCTCTACGGGGTCGTCTCCCTTAAGGATATAATTTTTGAACCCACCAAAATTAATAGGACTACTAAGCTAAACTGAGAAAAAGTCGTGGTCAAAGCAAAACTGGATGAACGCTAAAGTCAGAATTGATAAACTATCCAAGGAATTGAATTTGGATAGCAAACAAGTATTAGCAATTTGCGGCCAACTCGACATTATAGTCAAAACTCATCGCAGCAGCATTACTGAATCAGAAGCACAACGGATTCGTGTCGCAGCTAAAAAAGTTACTGCACCAAGTTTAAATGCGAAAACAGACCCAGAAGAATGGGGTTACATACTTGTAGGTTCAGCAGGTGATAGTTTAATCCGTAATTTTGAAGGTGATGCAGCTGTTAAAGCATACCCTGAATATCGAGAACGACGGGAATACGCTAGTGGATTACTATTTGAATGCGTTGGTAAAACTTGCCTTTTTTATGTGCGTCGTAAAGGTTCTGCACGAGAACCAGGAGAAGAAATTTGGGAATTGACAATAGCGACAGATGCTGATAAAGAATTACCCACAAGACTCAAAAAGTTGGGAAAAACTTTGAGCTTGATAGCAGCTGTACCTCAAGATGGTGTTGGTGGTTTAAAAATACTTTCTGCTATATTGCTCCAACCTGCACGGGGAGAAATTGATGGCTATGCTGTACCTTGTAGCTTGCGTCTCCTGCCTAATATGCAAAATCATTTGAAGATTAGCAAAAAGACATTAGCACGGATCGCAGCTATGCCAGTTTGTGGTAATCATGTACCTACAGAAGACCAATTGAGAGCTTGGAATGGTTTTTTGCAAATTGAGGAAAAAATTGCTAGAGCGCGTCAGTTTTGTGTGCGTTATGTCGCTCAAAATTACGGTTCTGATTCCAGAAGAATCGGTTTTGAGATTGATATCACTTCCGTGACTATGGATGGTACAGAAGAAAATTCTTTGGAGCAGGAAAACTTCTGGGAACGAGCAAAACGAGCTAGAAATGAAGATATCAAGCTTTTTGAAACTACTCCCACAGCTAAAAACTGGCAAAATGGTCGCCAAATCGGCTCTATTGAAGAAATCGATCCTCAACGTTCCCTAATCCGCATTCGGCTAGAGCGTGACTTTGCTGATTGTATGGTAACAGGACGTTATGAATTACCAGATACTGGATTCTTGTTTTTTGAGGCAGTTGGTGATATAAAACAAATTCAGCGTAAGAAGAAAGCTTTGGATGATTTGAATAATGGTCGTACCCAAAATCCCTATTTGGGTAACTTTTTATTTGACGCTTCCCAAGCTAGACCAACCCACAAAACTATCCAACTTCAACCCCAGGATTTATTATTATCTTCAGCAAATCCTGGTCAAAAAGCAGCAGTGGAAACTGTACTTGCAGCGAAGGATTTGGTTCTGATTCAAGGACCACCTGGTACAGGTAAAACTACTGTAATTGCTGAAATTTGCTATCAAATTGCGCTGCGGGGTGGACGTACTCTGATTGCTTCTCAAGCTAATTTAGCTGTTGATAATGCTCTGAGTCGCTTGGTTCATAATCCAGTGATTCGTGCTGTCAGGAAGGGAAGAGCGGAGAAAGTTGGTGAAGAAGGACAAGCATTTTTAGAAGACCAAGTAATTGGTACATGGTTGGAAAATACTGCTGATGATTGCAAAAATTGTCTGAGTAAACAAGTAGAGAATGTCAAAGTTCTCCGGCAATTGCTGACATATTTACCTCGATTTACAGGTTATATGCAAGTAGAGTCAGAATTTAATCAGCAACAAAATGAGTTTACTAAAGCTAAGGCAACTTTAGAAGCAAATATAAAAAAGCAAGAAAATCTTTACCAAGAAAATTTAGTCCAAAAAAGCGAAGTTGAATCTTTACTTACCAAATTAGATAATTTACTTAGTACTGCACCTAATGTAAATTGGGAGTCGGAAGAAGTTACAAATTTTTTACCACTTCTGAAACCTTATACAGAAGGTAATGAGTTAGTCCATAACTTTTTAATAAATGTGCGGACAGCGATTAATTTTACTAATGAACTTAATTTAACTCATCCTAGCTATGGTGCATTTGGTTTAGGAGTTTGGTTGCAGGAGGTAATGTCTACAATCGGTGAATATAAAATAGGATTGAATTTTGCAAAAGATGCGACTGTGGCTATGTCTGAATTAGGTTTAGCGGTACAGGTGTTTCAAGAGTATTCTTTGCGTTTACATCAGCTAGAAACAGATTATCAGAAAATTTTACCCAAACAACAAGCTTTACAAGAAACAATCCAAAAGTGGGAAAACCGTAAACAAGAAATTGATGCAATTATCGCTAGTGTTAAAGAATGGAAGTTAACGGCGCATTCTCAGTTATACTCAATTCTTTGCCAAAATCAAACCTTGAATGAACTACAATTACCATCAGGTTTAGTAACGCTTGCCAATTCTTTAAAATTACCACTTGTACCCAGTAACTACCAAGTTAATTTACCAGATTGGTCAATATTAGGAAAAGCGATCGCCTATGAAATTGACGGAGGTTTTGTTGATAGACGAGGTAATCAATACACTTTTAGTTATTTTTTACAACAAAGTTTCAGCCAAGTTCCCATCATATTTTCTGCAAATGACCGCGCTCAGTGGCAAAATATCGGAAAACAGTTTCTCAATTATTCCCAACTTACTCCCAATCAGCGAAGAATTATTGTTCAAACTACTCAAACTTGTTTGCAAAAGCTGCAACACACCTATGCTGCATCGTGGGAGTCTTATAAACATGATATTCTGAATCGGATTGCTCATGAATTTATAGAAAATATCTTGACAAATGCTCGTCAGTGCGTATTAAAAGTAAAAACAGAAACTGACCAACAGTTACAATATTTACAAAAACAGTTAAATCAATATCAGCAAAATGAATATCAGCAAATACCAACGATTCAAGCTCAAGTAGAAGTAGCGGAAAAAGATGCTAACGCAAAGCTAGAACGAGTGATGACTATTTTACAGCAAGCGCAACAGCAATTACCTGCTTTACATAATTTGATAGCAGAATATTTAGTAAAATCAAATATTTGGGAATATAGTCAAGAATTTTCCACGCGGGTAAGTTCTTTAGAAAATTGTATCATTCAGCTTGGAACTTTGATTCCTTCATTAAATTCTTTCGCCGTATTAGATGTTATTAAAAAATCATTGCATGAGCATTTAGTAATCTTCAAAAAAGAAATTGCCAGTTTTACAAAGAAATTGGAAAACTTACAAATAAAACTAGGCAAATTAGAACCACCGCAATTATCAGAAAATTTAATAGTAGAAAGACAGTGGTGGGAGAATATTTGGCAAGAAATACCAGGTAGATTGAAAATTGATGTATCTACCGATTTATTTGATTTAAACTTTTTGCATCAAATTCAAACTCAATTTCAGTCTTGGCAAAAACAACTTACTGAAGAAGAAACTTATCTCAACCGATATCAACATTTTATCCAAGATTGGATTGAAAAAGTACAGAACCCATCAGAACGCGATCGCAATGACTTAAGACGGATTTACCTAGATAACGCTAACGTAGTCGGTATCACCTGTGTACAAGCTGCAAGTCGTGATTTTTCAGAAGAATTTAAACATTTTGATGTGGTAATTATTGATGAAGTGAGTAAGTGTACACCACCAGAGCTACTCATCCCAGCTTTGAAAGGTAAAAAGTTAGTTATGGTTGGTGATCATCGTCAATTACCACCAATGTTTGATACTAACACTTTAGAAGAAGTGGCTCAAGAAATTGGCAGTACACGAGAAGAATTACAATTTTTAGAAGAATCTCTTTTCAAAAGCCAATTTGAAACAGCAGATAAAAGTATCAAGCAGATGCTGACTACACAATATAGAATGCACCCGATGATTATGGGCGCCATCAATCAATTTTATGATGGTAAATTAGAATGTGGTATTCTAGACCCTGATATTAAACGCGCACATCACATCACAGGTATTATCGAAGAAAATCATCATTTAGTGTGGGTAAAAATGCCACAACAAGAAGAATTCGCTGAGCGAAGAGAAGGAACTTCATTTAGTAATATTAAAGAAATAGACGTAATTGAACGCTTGTGTCAGCAAATCGATACTGCTTGGACTTCTAAAGTCGCTAATGGTGAACCGAAAAAAGAAATAGCTGTCATTACATTTTACGGTGCCCAATTAAGAAAAATTGATGAGCGATTACAAAGTGAACTTTTCCCAGCATTACAAATTCGGACTGGTACAGTGGATAGATTTCAAGGTATGGAAAGACCGATTGTAATTGTCAGTATGGTGCGTAATAATAGTAAAGGAGATGTGGGATTTGCCAAGAAACCAGAAAGAGTCAACGTTGCTTTTTCCCGCGCACAAGAATTACTAATAATTGTGGGTTGTCACGATTTATTTACTCATCAGACAGGGAAAATTGGCAATATGTACTCAGAAGTTTCCAACGTTGTACGTCTCCATGGAGGTTTCATTGATTCCCACATCTTCTCCTAAAGTAATTGATGAAAGTTTAAAGAATATCGCGCAGCAAATAGAAGCACAAAGTCCGACTTTATCAGTTCTACTAGCCCGTCAATTACGTTATAATTTGCAACAAACTCTTGTAGAAGTAACTGTCACTCAACCGCGTGAATTTAATGTACTAGAAGAATTCATTATTCGGGCTGGAATTGAATTTGATCCTCCACCTACAATAGAAGAATTAGCATCAGTACTCGGACTTGATCCAATATTTATCCAAAGTACAGTTACAACTCTCCAAGCATTGCAGACGCTGGAAGTAAAACCGACAATCACCGTCACTTCTGAAGGACGTTTATTTTATGAAAAAGGCACAGTACCACAACCACCCTATTCTACCCAACTTTATGCGATCGCCGACCCCTTAGAAAACAAATTAGTTTTTCAATCAGAACCATTAAATGATGTGATGCTAAAACTACCTGATTTAGGAAAGTACGTAACAATTAACACATTTATAGACATTTCTTCCTTAAGATTAGAAGAAATACAAGAAAGCATAAAAACTTCAGGATTAGGACTTCATGTGCCAGAATCAGGAAAAATCTTAAGTTCATACAACATAGTAGCTCCGACTAAAATCGTTTCGCGGAATATATCACTGTTTGTAATTTGTGACGTACTTGAAGATAAATTAAGCATCCAACTGAGAAAAGGAAAGCAAATTTTAGAGACAGCATCAAACTGGCTAGAAGTACAATACGCCGAAGGTAAAGTTTCTTGGGATGAGTTACATCAGTCGTAGTGGACTGTCTAGGCTAAAATGGTGTGTTAGTATTCTCAATTATCCCACAGTCCCGCCCGGAATTTAAATTCCTGTCTAATACTACTAATGCTGTAAATTTAGGCAACTAGTGTGACAACGCGCTCATAATCTTCTCCATGAGTTTTTAAAGCATCCCATATATCCACCTTTTGCTGGAGATTCAACCATAGTTGAGGACCATTGCCTAGTGCTTTTCCAATACGTATTGCCATATCTACAGTAATTGGTCTTCGACCTTGAATAATCTCATTAACACTACGACGAGATACACCAATTATTTCAGCAAACTTTGTTTGAGATATTTCCAAATCTTCAAGTATATCCGCAATAACTGCACCTGGGTGTACTGGTCTTACGTTTCTATTGATAACGATTTCTTGTAACTCTTTCATAATTAATTATGCACTACCTTCCCCACTCTTACAATGCATGAGAGTAAAGTATATTTATATACTTGTACTTGAAAATTACTGTAATTTATTTCCAAAGTACTATTAAAGGCAGACTTTTTTCCTCCCTTAGTCTAGATGCATCCCCTCTCGCTTCTTTTTATTATGGGAGCTAACAAAGAACGTTGTGCAGAATTTCGTCTAGTTGGATACAATTTAGTAAACACGAGGCCGAGGAGAACGTAGTGGTGCTATTAAAGGGCTTTGAGATTGAAATATACACTGGCACACCACAAGGTGATATCGTTGGTCTCTCGGACAGGATTACTGCGTCTTTAGATGGATTTATGCGGGAGCCAGATAGTCGCAATGTGGAATATGTTACTGCTCCCTTAACAAAATATGAGGAGTTATTGTGTGCCTTACTTACTCCTCGGCTCAAATTGCGCTCATTCCTCAAGCAATTGGGTGATTATACCCTAATTCCTGGCAGCACTTTATCTTTGGGTGGCAGCGATCGCTTTTTTCGCTCTGACCCAGCCAATCCTTATCATGATTATATAGAACAAACCTATGGTACTAAGGTAGTCACTGCGTCGGTACATATTAACGTTGGTATTAGTGACCCAGAAGTCTTAATGCGAGCTTGCCGAGTTATTCGGATGGAAGCACCATTGTACCTTGCCCTGAGTGCCGCCTCTCCTTTTATAAATGGGAAAGCAACTGGTTATCACTCGACTCGTTGGGGTTTATTTCCCCAAACACCAGCTTATGTACCTTTATTTGCGAGTCACGCTGATCATATAGAGTGGGTGGAAAACCAGCTAGCAGCAGGTACAATGCAAAGTGTCCGCCATTTATGGGTTTCGGTACGACCAAATGGTAATCAGCGTCCTTATGACTTAAATCGCTTGGAGTTAAGAATTTGTGATTTAGTTATAGATCCCATTGCATTACTGGCGATTACGGCGTTTTTAGAAGCGCGTTTGTTACAAATTATAGATAACCCTAGTATTGACCCATTGAAACAGAGTATTTTCTCTGCTGATGAGTTGGTTAGTATCACCATAAAGAATGAAATTGCGGCTTCAAAGTTAAGTTTAGATGCTCAACTGCAACACTGGCAGGATGGTAAATCGGTTTCCGCTAGAGATTGGATCGCTCAACTCTATCCAACTGCATTAGCGATCGCGAAAGAAAATGGCTTTAGCTGTTTTCTATCCCCCTTACAAAAAATCCTCCGCGAAGGCAATGAAGCTCAGCACTGGCTACAATTGCATCAAGTTGGATTTAGTACTCGTAGCGTTATTACTCAGGCAATTAATGCTACTAGAGACAGAGAAATTGAGCTAGAAGACAAAATATGCTCCTCTGTAGTAGCTTAAAACCTATTTACACAAAACTTAATATTTCTTAACATTAAGTAAAAATCTCCTTGATATTCTTTTTAAGGATGTTTTTGCTATGTTTTAAATTTCTAATATATCTTCGGGATTTGACAAATATTAATAAAATCTATCAAACGAGTCTTCCTTAAGATAGATTTGCAAATGTCCATACATTGTTATGTGAAGTACAGTTATACCACCGCAAATGCCTCAGGTAGTTTTAGTAAATCCACTGATTCCCCCCAACACAGGTAATATTGCTCGTACGTGTGCAGCTACAGGTACAGAGTTACATTTGATTGGACCCTTAGGTTTTGAAATTAGCGATCGCCACTTAAAAAGAGCAGGACTTGATTACTGGCCTTACGTAAAACTGCACTATCACGAATCTTTTGAAGCATTTCAAACAGTGCATCAAGAACGCGCTGGGAGATTGTTAGGTTTCAGTGTTAGGGGTAAAATTAATTACATAGACTTGATTTTTGAGGAAAATGATTGGCTGCTATTTGGTAGTGAAACCACTGGTTTACCAGCGAAAGTTTTTGAAGTTTGTGACACTACAGTTCATATACCGATGAATCAGCCTCAAGTTCGGAGCTTAAACCTCTCAGTGAGTGTAGCAGTGAGTTTGTTTGAAGCTCGGCGTCAGTTGGGTTATTTATATTAAGAGGGAGTAGGGAGTAGGGAATCCAATATGCACGTTGTACCCCGTGCCAGTTTGAAGAGCGATCACGCTAGTAGGGTGCGTTACGGCACGACAATATAGAATCGAAGCGGAAAAACTATTTACCGTAACGCACCGTTAATAATTTGCGTTACTACTGCACCTGCACTTCGTATATCAGCGTAAAAATACTTAGAAAAATCGGTAGATTAATATAAGAAATTTGTATATAAAATCAAGAGGTATCACTAACTTGAATGATAGATTTTCATGAACTGGAATTATCTTGGATTGCGGAACAAACATAGTGGGAGCTAGTCTAAAGAGGCATTTAAAGCTTTTTGCATCGGATTTAAAGTTTCGTTTTCGCAAAAAAGCCTCTGAGAGTTTATACGGTTGTTTTTTCGGGAATAATCAATTTAAAGTCTCGTGTTAGAGGACTGATTAGGTGCGTCTTCCCTGAAGATATTAATTAACAGGGAGCCGAAGCGAAGTTCTTACCATATGTGGTTGCTAGCAACCACAGTAAACTAGGCGAAATATTTGTCTAGTTTCGACTTTTGGAAACAAGAGTCAACAACTGTAGAGTACAAGACATCGTGGATTGTGAGGAGTGGAGTAAACTAAGGTGTATGCAGCGAATAGCAATTAAATTTTTGTATTCCTGCTACGGGCTTGTCTAAATCAGAGAACCAAGCTAATGTAACCTAAGTATCTCTGGTATTTGTGATCTTGATCTATAGTTGGTAGTGATCTAAATCATTGACTAGTATTCCGACTGAAAAAACGAGGTCAGTTAAGTGCTAGTGATCATAGGAGGTCGTCTTTGAAACGAGCATTGAAGAAAAAAATGAAGGCTGTGCTTGAAAATACCCCCAACGATGATGGCTCAGTGGAGTTAACCCTAGTTAATCCCAAAGTGAATCGTCGGGTACCGACAAAAGCCGCAATGATAGGTTTGGCAATCTCCATGGGAGCAACCAGCCTTTTGGTGACTCGCCAAAGTGATCAAGCTTTGGCAGCGGAGCCTGTAGGTAGTGAGAAAGCAGCTTCAGCAAATGCTGCTTCTGACATCGAAGTGAATGCAGCAACAAAACTCCAGTCTCAAGTCGCTTCCACAATTAGCGTACCTGAGAATTCTGTAGTCCAACCAACAGCGATTTCACAGGTGTCAGGCGCTAACTGGCAATTGGCAGCAAGTGGAATCTCTGGTAATATACAGCCCCAAGCGGCCCAAAAACTGAGTATTCCCTCGGTACAAGCAACCAATAAGCTAAATGCATATGGTGTTGCTGGTGGTCAAATACCATCCTTCCCAGTTGCTCCAGTTAAAGTAGCGACTGTCAACGCAGAGAGTAGCGAAGTCAATGCTCAGTTAAAGGCACAGCAAGAATTTGCTATCAACCGCTTGCAGCAAAAGTCGAACCGTTTGAGAGAGAGTCTGGTTCAATTGCGCTCATCAGATAATCAAGTGGTAGCAGCTGCACCAGTTGCAGCCGAGCCAGTGGGAGCGATAGAGCAAACTCCAGTTGCTTCACAGCAACCAGAAGCTTTAAATCGCACTCAAGCAAGCTTGGTTTCTAAGTTAAAGCAAGCATCTACAACAAAGGTAGCGCTACAAGCGCCCAACCTAACAGCAGTACCAGAAGTGTCTGCTGGTTATGAAGTTAAGAATGGAGATACACTAGCAGCGATCGCGCTTCAGCACCGTACTTCAGTCTCAGAACTAGTCAAGGCAAATAACCTTAACAACCCAAATCAGCTAAAAATCGATCAAAAGCTGGTTATTCCCGGTCAAGTTGCGAGCAATAGTGCCACTCAAACAACAGTGGCAAATTCAGATAACGCTAACTTCAGTAGCACATCAGGTAACGTTGTTAGCTCCATTCAAGCTGTACCACAGCTACCAGTAGTCTCTAGAAACCGTTCTTTAGCAGCTACTCCAACACCTGAAGTCATGCCTTCGGTGACTCCATCTTTTGGTATGGGTGGTGACACTCCAGTACCAAAAGTTTTTAACGAAATGCAGCTAGCTAAAAGACCTGTTTCAGCAACAAGAGCGAAAAATAATGTACGTTTACGTACATTAAGAGAAGAAATCGAAAGACTACAGGCTAAGTACCGCTCCCAACAATCTGGGAACCCAATCCAGTCAGAAGTATCTCAAACTGAAAATTCAGCCGTGTCAGTTCCAGTAATGACACCAGAAGCAGCTGAGATACCAGTTCCAGTTATCAGACCAAATCGTGCAGCGGTATCAATTCCTGTAGGTAGACCAAATAACGCAGCAATACCCATTGCAGTCCCTCGGCCATTGACACCTACCTATAGCGCTCGCCGCTATCAGCCTCAATATCGTGGCAACTTAGGCACCAGTTATGAACCTGTTAACCCAGAGTTCGTGCCTAATAAAGTTAATAATACTCTAGCAGTACCTCCTGTTGGTACGGATGCATCTCGTTCTCTTGGAGCTGTACGTGGAACTACAGTTTCTCCACAGTTACCACCATTGGCAGCAGTAGATAGATATTTACCGCGAGTCATTGATGAAAATAGTTTGCCTATCCCATCTCCAACCGCAGGTAAAGCTTACATTTGGCCTGCAAAAGGAGTCCTGACATCTGGCTATGGCTGGCGTTGGGGAAGAATGCATAAAGGTATAGACATTGCCAACTCAACTGGTACACCAATTTATGCAGTTGCTGATGGTGTAGTAGAGAAAGCAGGTTGGAACAAAGGTGGTTACGGTCTTCTTGTAGATATCCGTCATCCTAATGGCACCATGTCTCGCTACGCTCACAATAGCAAACTGATGGTTAAGCAAGGCCAAGAGATTCGCCAAGGTCAGCACATTGCTAACATGGGTAACACTGGCTTTAGTACTGGGCCACACAGCCACTTTGAAATCCACAAATCTGGTAAAGGTGCTGTTAACCCAATTGCTTTACTACCTAATCGTGTGTAATTATTTACTATGTGTAACTTGATAATTACTTAGTTAAAAGAGGGAGCAAGGCTCCCTTTTTTTGTTGGTAGTTTTAAGAAAGGGAACAGCTTACTGTTTTTTCCACCACCCACTACCCACTACCCAAAAATTGAAATTACTCTAGCAATAACTAAATAAATATGCTAAGTTAGTGGATGTGTTAAAAACCTGGCTCAGTAGCTCAGTTGGTTAGAGTAGGGGACTCATAAGCCCTTGGTCGTGCGTTCGAGTCGCACCTGAGCCATCGATAATTCAAGCATTACAAGCCCCTTCACCAGGGGCTTTCGTTTTTTTAATAATTTAAATGTTTGAAAAGCTTCTTCTGGCGTTCCGAAAAAGGTGCCGTTATTGAAGACGCTAATTTCGTACTTTTCATTACTGTAAGTATAAAAAGCCATCGTCCACCTTTCTTCATCACCTTTGTAACGCAAGCGACACAGGTGAGTAGGGGTGAGAAACTGTAACTTAATTCCTACTCATCTCTACCCATTGCTCCTGAAAACTGGGTAGATATACTAGAGCGGCTTTATCAGAAATACTCTTAAGAGCTTGCCATACTTCCACTTTTAAGGAAGGTTGACGTAAAAACAACTCTAACCTTGACTACAGTTGGTTCCACGCACATGGATGTTTCTGAACCTTGTTATTTGCTTTTACTTTTGGGTGTGCTGATGGTGCTGTTGGTACTACCTTGTTAAAATACAAAGTAAACGGTAAAAAGCAGCGCGATGAGTATTATACTTACACAGGAGCAAGAAAAATTTATTCAAGCTAAACTGCAAACAGGCAAATATCGTACAGCCCAAGAAATATTAGAGTTTGCTTTTAGGTTACTAGATGAATATGAGCAAGCAGACTCCGACTGGATAAACTCTGTACGGGAAAAAATCGATGCTGCAATTGCGGTAAGCGAACATACTCCACCTGTTGACGGAAAAGCTTTCGTAAATCAAATTTTTGAGCAGTTTCAAATTGCCCGCGAAAGACAAGAATGACTCGTTTGTATGTAATTAACGTCCTTGCCACTCAAGACCTCAAGGAAATTGCCGACTATTACACTGGTAATAATATTGAAGCTGGGGAAAAATTTTTCCGCCAATTCGACCGTCGTTGTGAACAACTGGTCAGCTTTCCTAATATTGGTAGAAGTTATGGAGAAATTCGACCTGACTTACGCGGTCTGCCGTTGGATGGGTATATTATTTTTTACAGAATTTTGGGCAATGGAATTGAAATTCTTAGAGTGGTTAATGCTCGACGAGATTTACCAGCTATTTTTCAAGACCAAGAACCATGATTTAAGAACATTTTTTTATTGACCTTAAGAAAGCTTCATAGTTGGTCAGGTTAGGAAAAAGAGAATCGGTCACTAGTAGAAGAACGTATTGGGTAGACTATAGTTTGACGTGGAGCATGAATTATAAAATAACTGCGTTGCTTAATTAACCTCTTAAGGGAAGGTAACCTTACAGTGGGCGATGAGATACAGTGATCATCACTGTTACAAAGACCTGAAATATTGAACCAACGAGCCATAAAGACAAAGCCAGCAATAAGAGGCAACAATGCTTTCCAGTGTAGCGCATATAAACTACTTCCATGCAACGAATAACGATCGCACCACAACAACTCCAAGCAGGAAAAATCGCACTCACACAATCACAACACCATTATTTAGTTAGAGTATTGCGGTTACGCGATGGCGATCGCTTTATTGCGATGGATGGTATGGGTAAATGGTGGTTATCTGAGTTACAAGGTAAACAAGCTCAAGTTATCGAACCTTTGGTAGTAAAAACTGAACTATCTGTTTCTGTAACACTATTAGTGGCTTTACCTAAAGGAAATGCTTTCGATGAAGTGGTACGTAGTTGTACTGAATTGGGAGTAACTTGTATTGTTCCTGTAATTAGCGATCGCACACTACTTAATCCTAGCGGACAAAAGCTGGAACGTTGGCGCAGAATTGCAACTGAAGCGGCAGAGCAATCAGAACGAGCTATAGTACCAACAGTATTAGAACCGATTTCCTTTGACACTGCGTTATCATCATTTGCAACATTTGATAAATATATTTGCGAGGGACGTGGTAATTACCCCCATTTAGTCAGTTACTTGCAGTATAAAGAACAAAAAAATATAGCAATTGCGATCGGTTGTGAGGGAGGATGGACGGAAAGTGAATTAGAAAAAGCGATACTTGCTGATTTTCAACCAGTGTCTTTAGGTAGCCGTATCCTCAGAGCAGTTACAGCTCCAATTGTAGCTTTATCCCTAATTGCCGCAGCTTGTGAAGTATAAAAGAAATAACAATCATCCTTTTATACATAAATTATGTTAGAGCAAGTTGCATCTGCCTTTGAGCAAAAAGATTATAAAACAGCCGCGAAATTACTGAAACAACTATTAAAAGAATCACCAGAAAATCCTTGGGTGCAATTTTATGCTGGAAAGTTGCATGAAGTATCAGAAAAACACCAAGATGCAGAAAAAATTTATAAACGATTACTCCAAAATACTACAAATCCGAAGATAGTCGCTCAAGCTCGTCAAGGTTTACAGCGAATCAAGGAAATCAGTCAAGAACAAAGACAAAGAGCAATTTCTCAAGCAACATCTGAACCTAGCAGTACTGAAATAGGTGTACTAATCTTAGAACCTGTTAACAATGAAGTTAAAACCCAAGTTGCTCAAAAATTTGCTCAGATTATGCAGATAGACCCTTACACCGCTAGACTAATATTACCAAGTCGCAGTTGGCGACTCTACCGTACAGGGACGATAGGGGAACTGAAATTTTATGGAGAGCAACTACAAAAAGCTGAAGTTCCCTGCTTTTGGAGAACACTTACAGAAATTCAGCAAATTCAAGTGTTTCAAGTTAGCCATTTTCAAGCATCAACACCAAAACCTACTATAGTTTGTTGTAACGACAAGCAACAAGGTTCTCTTAGTTTTGATTGGTCAGAAGTTAAAGCACGGGTAATCGGTTTACTACCGATATTTGAAGAAGTTATTGACCGTAATGCACGCGGTAAACTAGAACGTAAAACCCAAACTCAAGATTACTTGCAATTCTGTGATTTGCACATACCTAGTAGACATTGTATTTTGCGACTTCACGGTAATGGTTACAACTTCCAGCAAGGAATAGAAATTTCTCCTCAATCTGTGCAAAATACAATTAGAATTAATTGGAATAATTTACTTAATTTTCTGGAATCACAACTTCCTCAAGTTGAAGTTTGGTCAGATTTTACACCTTTTGCAGAAACTTGTTTAGATCAGACAGAAACCTTAAATCAATTAGAATCACATATTCATTTGTTTCGTAGGGAAAAAACTTATTGGGATCCAGCGTTTCATTTATACAGTGGATTAGTATTTTTACAGTCAAACTGACAACAGATTCTACTGAAGAAAATGCAGATTTACCAAATGACTTTGATAAGCTACTGCGCTAGATCGGATTGGGGTTAAAGCATAAAAATCCCAACGTTAGATTATTTATGATGCGAATAGGTTATGATGTTGCATTTAGCTTTGGCAGTGCTTCTATGGATCGTACAAGTGAATAATTTATCGAAGGTTAATTGGAGCTAAGCCCGTACAACAACTACGGAGCGCCCTTTGTTTGTTATTGCGGTTTTAGTGTTTAAACGTTCCATAAAAGGAGGTGCATTTTTGCGTCTGTCAAAAACAAATAGCCATCCGTAATCTGCTTTTATCTTTGCCAAATATACGTCTAACTGGTCTAAGCCTTGTGCTTCTGGGTCTTTGACTTTATCTCGCCAAACTTTAACCTCAATTCCTAAAGTCACTTGTTTATATCTCAAGCACAAATCCATACGACCCGTACCAATTGCATACTCGCGCTCCAAAGTACCACCCCCATTTACAACACGGTGCAAAAATGACATTAATACTATGTGAGGCGCAATTTCATGGTATGACGTAGTAACAAGTAGAGGCTCTCCATGCTGACGCCAAAAGTCTATAAAAGCTTCCAACAAAGCATCAACATCTAGCTCTCCTTCTTTTGTTAACCAGGTGGGTACAATCGTAGGCAAGCTCGCCATTGGTGTTACTGTTAATACTCGCGGTAAAACCTCGCGGTAAATTGGATTAGCAATTACTAATCCTCCTTGGGGATTAATTTTACATAAACCTAAGTCTAAAACAAATTGAATATCATCTGCTGGTACATTCCCTAGTTCTAACCCTGCCAACATTGGTTCAATAATTGCTTTTATCCTTGTTTCATTAAGTCTTTCTGCAAGGGAATCAAGGTGAGTATCACGACGAGCAATAAGTATTTCTTTGGCTTGATGAATATGCTCTACTGTAATCGCTTCTTGTGTATCAGTTACCAATTCTTCAACAATTTCTTTTGCTAATGAATTCACTAACCAAGGTTGTCCTTGAGTTAAATCAAAAGCAATTTCCACTGCTTCAGGAGTGAAAACTTGTCCCGTATCTTCTGTATGCTGCTGGTATAATTCTGCAACCTCAGCCACATTAAAATCTCTCATTGTTAAAGAGCGGTCTTTAATATTAAATGGACTTGCTGTATTTAAGCGATCGCCCTTCGGGTTCAACAGTTTGCCGGGACGGAAACCGACCCTGGCAACTGTTTCACTACCACCGGAGGCGACTTTATAATCCCGTAGATCCCGTAAACCAATCAAACCTATAGATGAAGGAAAGTTTTTAGGACGATTGGTATAACCGTCGCGCAGTTGTCGCAAAACAGAAATTAATACTTGGTTTTCTAAAGAGTCAATTTCATCAATAAATAGTATTATCGGTCGTGGACAATTTTGTGCCCAAACCTGTAAACTAGACCTGATTCTTTGACCTGGCGACCCATAAGCCCAATCAGGTGGTTGTAGGTCAGCAGGTAAACGAATTGCAATTGTATCGCGCCAAGTATCAAGAATTGCTAACTCTGCGGCTCCTATGTCATTGTTAAAAGCATTTCCTACTTCTACCGATAAAGTAACTGCACAATATTGTTTGTTTTCGGTTATCTGTTCGGCTAGCGCTAATATTGCTGTTGTTTTACCAGTTTGACGCGGAGCATGAATTATAAAATAGCTGCGTTGCTTAATTAACCTCTCAAGGGAAGGTAACCTTACAGTCGGCGATAAGATATAGTGATCATCACTGTTACAAGGACCTGAAATATTGAACCAACGAGCCATAAAGACCAAGCCAGCAATAAGAGGCGACAATGCTTTCCAGTGTAGCGCATATAAACTACTTCCATGCAACGAATAATGATCACACTCACACAACCACAACACCATTATTTAGTTAGAGTATTGCGGTTACGCGATGGCGATCGCTTTATTGCTATGCATGGTATGGGTAAATGGTGGTTATCTGAGTTACAAGGTCAACAAGCCTGAATTATCGAAGCTTTGGTCGTAAAAACTGAACTATCTATTTCTGTAACGCTATTAATGGCTTTACCTAAAGGAAATGCATTGGATGAAGTGGCAAGTAGTTGTACTGAATTGAAAGTAACTTATATTGTTCCTGTAATTAGCGATCGCACATTACTTGCTCCCAGTGGACAAAAGCTTGAACGTTGGCGCAGAATCGTAGCTGAAGGGGCAGAGTAATCATAATGAGCTATAGAACACTTACAGAAATTCAGCAAATTCAAGTGTTTCAACTTAGCCATTTTCAAGCATCAACACCAAATCCTACTATAGTTTGTTTTCACGAAAGGAATTAACAAGGTTCTCTTAGTTTCCATTTTGTAATACCACTACTACGGTATCATCCTTGATTACGGACAGTAAAATCTTTTGATGAAAATTAGTCATTAATTGGTATTCTGAAAGCGGCAAGACGATTGCCAGAAAGTTCACTATTCGCGCAGTAAAACAATGGAAATCGCTACAACCAGAGTTCCCCGTTGGTTTGTTCGCAGTGACATTGATGGTTTATTTGGATTAGCACTTGATAATTTTATTCAAATTTTATTGATTGTCAATTTGTGTCAAGGAGTGCTTGGCTTTCCTGCCTCATTAGTTTATGGGCGGATTTTGCCAGGAGTTGCTTTTAGTTTGATTGTAGGCAACTTTTATTACGCATGGCTAGCCAAACAACAAGGTAAACGCGATTATCGGGACGATATTACTGCTTTGCCCTATGGTATTGACACCGTCAGCCTTTTTGCCCATATTTTTCTGGTGATGCTGCCTGTAAAATTGGCGGCAATTTCTGGTGGTGCATCTAGCGAACAAGCTGCGGAATTAGCTTGGCAAGCAGGACTGGTGGCTTGTTTTGGTTGCGGTTTGCTTGAATTTGGTGGGGCACCTTTTGGTTCTGCACTTCGCCGCCTTGCCCCCCGTGCAGCATTGCTTTCAACTTTAAGCGGTATTGCAATCACTTTTATTGCCATTGGTTTTCTATTTCGGACTTTTGCTAATCCGGTTGTCGGCTTAGTACCTCTTGGTGTAATTCTGCTGACTTATTTTGGGCGAGTGCGATTTGGTATACCTGGGGGCTTATTGGCTGTTCTCTTGGGAATTGCCCTTGCCTGGGGAACAGGTTTGGCTAGTTGGGATCAAGTTAAGTTTGCCGCTACCCTGCAACCAATTGGGTTTTATCTCCCTTCTTTGTGGTTGGGAGAATTGTGGAGTAGTCGTTCAGTCTTGGTCGAATATTTCAGTATTATTTTACCAATGGGGTTATTTAATCTTGTTGGTAGTCTCCAGAATTTAGAAAGTGCAGAAGCTGCGGGGGATGATTATCCTGTAGCTCCCTGTCTGATGGTAAATGGTATTGGTACATTAGTTGCTGCTATTTTTGGTTCCTGTTTTCCCACTACTATTTATATTGGTCATCCGGGCTGGAAAGCTTTGGGAGCAAGAGTTGGTTACTCTATACTCAATGGCATAATCATGGGCTTGATTTGCCTAACTGGCACTGTTGCAATACTGGCTTACTTTGTCCCAATTGAAGCCGGGATGGCAATTGTGTTGTGGATTGGGATTGTGATTGTTGCTCAAAGCTTTACAGCTACCCCATCACACCATGCACCTGCTGTGGTTGTTGGTCTATTACCAGGAATTGCTGGCTGGGCTGCAATCATAGCTAAAAATGCACTCCGAGCAGCAGGTTTGGGAACAGTGGAAAGACCTTTCACACCAACCTTGATTGAGCAGTTTAAGTTGAGCGATACCTATATTGATGGGGCTTTTGCTCTTGAGCAAGGATTTATTTTTTCCGCTATGATTTTAGCTGGAATGACAGTTTATATTATTGAGCGTAAGTTTCGCACCTGCGCCTATTGGTCTCTGGTTGCTGCTGTAATTTCCTGGGTTGGGTTGATGCATAGCTTTCGTTGGACTGTTGCTGATACAGTTGTAAATTTCGGCTGGGGAACTGGCATGCCTTGGGCTATTGGCTATGTTTTACTGGCAATTCTCTTATTTTACGTCGATTGGCAAGAAAGACGTAATTAAAACATTAAGTAGGTGGGTGGGAAAAATTATCGTTGAGGTTGGGGAGTAGGGAGTAGGAAAGAGGGTTTCAGGGATTTTACATATCGTTACATAGTTAGGTTTATTTGAGCCAACCTACTTAGTGAGTATCCTCATTCCAACAACCAACTAAACAATCCTTCCACTGTGAGGTTAAAATCTTTGGCAAATTCTGGTACTGGCAAAGGTGTTCCTGGTTCGTCGTAAAATGTGGTTGGTTGATTTTGCTGGTAAACAAACACAGATTTTTCTTCTGGGTCAATCAGCCATCCCATCTGAGTTCCATGCCTGAGACAATGTAGGATATTTTTAGTAACTTTAGTTTGGCTTTGATCTGGAGATAAAATTTCGATTGTCCAATCTGGGGCAATAGAAAAAACGTTAGCAACCTCACCATTTTCCTTGCGTGGGATTCTGTCCCATACAAACACTGAAATATCAGGTATAATTGAGCGCCCACCAAAAGTACAACGAAGCTCTGTGAAAGCCCGCGCCATCTTTTTGGGTTTCACAACCAAGTTGATTGCAGGTGCTAACTCAGTTTGAACTACACTGTGTTCTCCTTGTGGCATTGGTTTTTGGATGATACGCCCATCAATATATTCGCTAGCAGGTTCTGTCTCCGGCAGTTTCAAAAATTCATCTAGAGTCAGCGATTTAGCAGGGGTCTGTACCATTTAAGGTTTCCTTGGGACTGCTACTAATTAATTATTCTACACATTTATTCTGTTTGTTATGGAATCCACCACTCAAGCAATTCTTCAAATTAACGCTTTTACAATGCGACCACTGCAACCTTCTGATTTAGATACTCTTGCAGCAATTTGGGCTGACCCTGAAGTGACTCGTTTTCTTCCTAGTCGGGGAGTTCCCATTCCTAGAGAAAGAGTTGAAAAATCCCTTGAATCTTTCATTGGGCATTGGATACAACGAAATTATGGAATTTGGGCAATTGTAGAAAATGCTTCATCTGAGATGGTCGGTTATTGTGGACTCCGTTATTTAGATGAATTGAATGAAGTTGAGATTCTTTACGGATTATCAAAGGCTTATTGGGGTAGGGGAATTACAACTCAAGCAGCTAAAGCATCCATCTCATATGGTTTTAATGTAGTTAACTTAAATAGAATCATTGCAATGGCATTACCTGATAATCTTGCCTCAATTAAGGTGATTGAGAAGGCAGGTTTACAATATGAAAAACAAATACATATGTTTAATTTAGACGGTCTCTACTACTCGATATGGCATGAATAAACTCGCCAAGCGAAACCCGTCCGTACAGTATATATAGGGACGGGTTTTGTTTTAAATCTATTGGTTTAATCCATAATTGATGGGTTAAACAATTAATTTGGTTTCTTCACCTGACGTGCCATCTCTAAGTAAGAATTCATGTTCGCACCAGGACGACGACGACCGTTAGAGGTACTAGAAGGAGCAAGATACTTTGGTGCAAAGGTGGTTTCTGTTGGAGTTGGGAGTTTGGCTGGTGTAGGTGCTGGAGTTGGTGTTACTTCCGCTGCTACTTTACCATTCTCTACAGTTTTCGCTTCTTGTGCTTTTTTCGCGGGTTTAGTTGCTTTTACTGCTTTCGCAGATGCAGATGCCACTTCTTTGGCTTGAGTTGCAACTGCTGCAACAGGTTCTGGTAATTTCACTGCTGGTTCCACTACAGGTGCTGGTTTAGAACCATTCGATGCTTTCGCGGCTTCTGCTTTTTCTTGATCGGATTTAAGTGCTTCTTGTGCTTCTTTTAGCTTTTCTTCAGCAACTTCCACTAATTCCATAAAGTAGCCGCTTTTCTTTTTACCGGGAAGTAGCCCGGTAATTAAATCCAAAATCTTAGCCATTAGAATTACTCCCGCCTTTTATACCTGGTATTAAGCCGCAATTATTAAAAATTACGGAATTATTGTAACATTTTATCAATGTTTTCTTGACTTATATTTTTGCCTGTGCTGCTAACTTTTAGGAACATCCTGAAGAGCTTTTTGCTACCTTGGGAATGCTCTAAAGTCTCTGTACAAGGCATTTGTAACTTTTTAGTAGCTAGAATTAAATATTAAGTTTTCTTGTAACCATGAGCAACATTTTTTAGAGTTCAGTTAACAAAAGTTAACTTTATAGATTTCTATTTTAGAAAATTTCCTGTCAAACCAGTAAAAATGTCGTATGTAAATTGCAGAAACTATATTACTCAGTTAAATTTTGTACAAGTTAGCCTAACACATATTTATTAATGAATTATTTAACTCAACAGCGCAACCCTGTGTTATTGGTGCATGGTATTCACGATACTGGCAAAGTGTTTGCGAGGATGGTTCCTTACCTGATCCAACAAGGTTTTACAGTATATGACTTAGATTTAATACCCAACAATGGAGATTTGAGTCTGGATGAATTAGCGCAGCAGGTAGCAGATTATATTAATAAAACTTTTCCAGAAGAACAACCTATAGATTTGGTTGGTTTTAGTATGGGGGGTATTGTTAGTCGCTATTATGTCCAACGGTTGGGGGGAATTAATCGTGTACAGCGATTTATTACTATCAGTTCACCTCATTATGGAACTGTGGTAGCTTATGCTTCTCGGCGTCCTGGTGCTATGCAAATGCGCCCTAATAGTTTATTTCTTAAGGATTTAAATTCTGATGTGGCGATGTTGAAGCAACTAAATTTTACCTCTATATGGACGCCTTATGATTTGATGATTGTACCCGCCAACAGTTCACAGTTGCCTGTGGGCAATCAGGTGATAGTACCTGTGATGGCTCATCCTCTGATGTTAACTGATTCTCGGAGCTTGGCATCTGTGGCGGAAGCTTTGACAGCACCCCTGAATGGGAATCTCCAATCTAAGCATACTCAGGATTGGGGAAAATTACCTCTGGGTGACAATAATATTTAAACTCCATTAAGTTGTAAAACGGGTCTTCTGAAAAATGTATGATGTTCTAAAGTGTAACCAAGCTTGGTTGCTCAAGTAGCAAGATAAGGATTGTTGGTTGAGGAGTTGCTGATTACAAATGTCTGTAAAAGATGCATTTCATGATGTGGTTAGACACTCGTTGGAAAAAGACGGCTGGACAATTACGGATGACCCATTACGAATTCAAGTTGAGGAGGTTGAGTTGCTTATTGATTTAGGAGCAGAGCAACTGCTTGCAGCGGAAAGGTTAGGAGAAAAAATTGCGGTTGAGATTAAAACTTTCCTACAAGCATCAGCGATTTCAACATTTCATACAGCCTTGGGGCAATTTCTGAACTACCAAGAAGCTTTAGAACTTGATCAACCAGAGCGAACCTTGTATTTAGCAGTACCAAAGCAAGCTTATAAAAGTTTTTTTCAAAAGCGGTTCGTGCAAAGAATGGTGGAAAAATACCAATTGAAACTATTGATTTACGATCCTAAGCAGGAGGTTGTTTTGGAATGGAAAAAGTAGAGAAATACCGACAATTGGTAAAACAAGTCTTAGAAGAATATGCAAGCTACAAATTTTCATCGGGTGAAATTGAGGTAATGCCGATATTTGATTTAACACGAGACCACTATCAAGTTGTTAGTGCTGGGTGGAAAGACGAGCGTCGCATTTATGGATGTTCTGTTCATATTGATATAAAAGATGGCAAGATTTGGGTACAGTATGATGGAACGGAAATTGGGTTTGCTGATGAACTAGTGAAACTGGGAGTAGCGAAAGAGGATATTGTGCTAGCATATCATTCACCGTTTATGCGGCAGTTTGATGGATTTGCAGTTGGCTAGCTATTGGACATTAAGAGTTAAACTCAAATGGCGACTTTAACTATTCGTTTATCAGACGAAGAACACAACAGATTAAAAGAACTTGCTCAAGTTAAAGGTATAAGTATCAATAAGCTGATTGAAGAATTGTCTACTATAGCTTTAGCGGAATTTGATGCTTATACTAGATTTACAGCAATGGCTGCAACTGGCAATCGAGAAGAAGGTTTAAGAATACTGGCTAAACTTGATGCTTTGTTTGTAGATTAGTTTAAGCTTAAGCATACTCAAGATTGCCAAAAATTGCCTCTGGGTGACAATAAAACGATTTGTTGTACTACGCCAATACTCAATCCCCTTTTTCCATTACACCTCATCAACGGTATCTAAAACCTGATTGTATAAGGCTAAAGATACTCTAAAATCTGATGTGGCGATCAGACCATCTATCAGTGGCTTGACGGCAACAATTAGATTTTTCCGCTTTGCCTCCACCAAAATACCTAACAATCCAGTGATTCTCACCCCCAAACGCTCAGCCTCCGCTCTGCCACGACGCTCATCGATCAAAAGCAAATCTGCCTTCAGTTCCAAAGCAAGGGCGATCGCCTCAGATTCTCCAGGGTCTAACCTCACCTCTACCCGAAGGCGTTCAACTATAGCGCGGTCAATCACTAGCCTCACTTGAAGCCATGGAGAAGTTTGAACTTCAAGGGTTCCTGGAACCGGAGGATCAATCTCTGCCAATTCGCGATACACTGCTTCGGGAACAATAACTTGATTGTAGAGTTGAGGTAGGAGTTGTAAGTGTTGGATGGCTGCCAGGTTTGTAATGGCTGATGTATCGCTGATGACCAAAGGAATGGGATACAAGCCCCGTCCTTCTAGGACGGCTTTTCTTGATTTCTGATGTACTCCTTTAGAACATCTAAGGGCGCTCCTCCAACGGATACAGC
>Ga0224723_1000121_pt1 | contig 49642 bp, 45 predicted proteins | sample Balambano_FR2_Me_FD_161647 | JGI IMG/M metagenome (GOLD analysis project Ga0224723, IMG submission 161647) | Freshwater sediment microbial communities from Lake Towuti, South Sulawesi, Indonesia - Balambano_FR2_MetaG | ecosystem: Environmental > Aquatic > Freshwater > Lake > Sediment | place... | reverse complement strand
GGGAGATGGGGAGATGGGGAGATAGAGGATGGTGTCGTGCCTCCGCTTCTATGCCCTTGCGCTGTATTAGAGGTGCGTGACACGGGTACAGGCATTCCGGCTGATGAGTTGCCTCACATTTTTGAGCGGTTTCATCGGGTTGAGGGAGCGATCGGACGCAGTTATGAAGGGTCGGGCATTGGGCTATCATTGGTGCAAGAACTGGTACGCTTGCATGGTGGCACGATTCAGGTTAGCAGCGTCGTGGATCAGGGCACCTGCTTTACGGTGTCCATTCCGACTGGCTGCGCTCATCTACCGCGTGAGTCCGTCAATACCACTCACACACTGACCTCAACGGCAACAGGGATCAATCCCTACGTCGAAGAAATATTGCGCTGGTTGCCCAATTTAAGCGATTCAGCGGATCGATCCGCTGAATCGATTTCCATACCCGTTCAACCGAAGCAGGCATCGATCCCAACGGGGCGCATTCTGCTGGCTGACGACAATGCCGATATGCGCGATTATCTCAAGCGTCTACTGAGCCAGCAGTATGAAGTAGAGACAGTGGCGAATGGGGCTGCGGCTTTGGCGGCCATTCGTCAGCAGCTTCCAGATCTGGTCTTAGCGGATGTGATGATGCCAGAGATGGACGGGTTTGAGCTGTTGCGTTTGCTTCGCAATCCTCCTTTGGAGGACTCGCTCCGTTCTCGCCACACCACACAGGACATTCCGATTATTCTACTGTCGGCACGAGCGGGTGAAGAAGCGCGAATTGAAGGACTGGAAGCGGGAGCCGATGACTATCTGATCAAGCCCTTTTCTGCCCGTGAGTTGCTAGCGCGAATCGAAGCCAACTTAAGACTGGCGCAGCTACGCCGGGAGGCAACCCAACGAGAACAGGCACTCAATCAGCAACTCACGCGCCGCATCAATGAGTTACAAACGTTGTTTGATTTGCTGCCCGTTGGCGTGGCGATCGCAGAAGACCCAGACTGTCGCGTGATTCGTGCCAATCCCTCTCTGTCTGAATTGATTCGAGTGCCGATTGATGCCAATGCTTCCCAAAGTGCGCCATCTGACAAACGCCCCCCTTATCGCCTGTGCCGAGATGGTGAAGAGCTTCCCGTTGAGAACCTGCCCATGCAGTACGCAGCGATTCACAACACCGAGGTCAAGGATGAAGTTTTAGACCTCGTACAGCCTGACGGCACATTAGTCAAACTCCTTTCCTATTGCTCTCCCCTATTAGATGAGCAGGGCAACGTCAGGGGCGCTTTGGGAGTCTTTGTGGACATTACCCGACGGGTGGCAACCGAAACCGCACTACGCGATCGAGAGCAGCGGCTTGACTTAGCTACGACGGCTGCGGGCTTAGGCATTTTTGAATGGAATGTTCAGACGGGTGATGCCCGTTGGGAAAACCAACGAATGTACGAAATCTTTGGGCGCACTCCAGCGGATGGCACGCTGACTCAAGAAGACTTTATCAACCATGTGATCCATCCTGACGATCGCGAATCCTTTGAGCAGTGCTTGTCTGTAAGAATGCAATCACAGTCCTTTCATGCAGTCTGCCGCATTCGTCGCCATAACGATCAGCAATGGCGCTGGGTTGAGTTTAATGGACACTTCCTACTAACAGCAGACAAGACACCGCTACGATTGGTTGGTGTATTAGGAGACGTTACCGAGCGCAAACAAGCTCAGGAAGCATTGCAGGAGAGTGAAGACCGTCTCCGTCTAGCAATTGAATCGGCTCAGTTAGGCACTTGGGACTGGAACCTTGTCACGAATGAGTTGACCTGGGATGCAGGCTGCAAAGCAATGTTTGGGCTACCCCCTGATGCTCAAACCAACATTGAAATCTTCTACAGAGGCTTACATCCCGATCAGCGCGATCGCCTGCAAGAGATAGTGCAATGGTCACTTAACCCAGAGAGCGGCGGCGGCTATGACACCGAATATCGCGTCGTAGGAATCACAGACGGCATTGAACGGTGGGTTGCGGCTAAAGGACAGGTCTACTTCAACTTAGCCCATGAACCCGTGCGTTTTGTTGGAACAGTCCTAAACATTACGGATCGCAAGCGGATTGCCGCCGAACGAGAACAGATCCTTGCCCGTGAACAAGCCGCACGCGAGGAAGCTGAAGCCACTAACCGGATCAAAGATGAGTTTTTGGCAATCGTCTCCCATGAATTGCGATCGCCCCTTAACCCAATTCTCGGCTGGGCAACGCTGCTGAGAGGCCGTCAGCTCAATCAGCAACAAACCGAACGCGCTCTGGAAGTGATTGAGCGCAACGCCCAGATACAGGCGCAACTGATTAACGATCTGCTGGATGTATCTCGCATTTTGCGCGGCAAACTGAGCCTGGACAGCAAGCCCGTCGATCTGGTAGCCATCATTGAAGCGGCAGTGGAAACCGTTCGACTGGCGGCAGAAGCCAAATCTATTCAAATTCACACCGAGATTGCCCCCGATGTGGGACGCATTATTGGAGACGCAGGCCGATTGCAGCAAATCGTGTGGAATCTGCTGTCCAATGCAGTCAAGTTCACCTCGGAAGGGGGGCAAGTCAAAATTTGCTTATCATCTATTCCAGGTCAGTCATCATTGGCAGAAGACCAAAAACAAATAGACAGCGACCAAAGACAAATAACTCATTATCCAAGACAAACGACTCACTATGCCCAACTCACCGTCACCGACACGGGTAAAGGCATTCCTCCTGATTTTCTCCCCTATGTGTTTGAGCGCTTCCGACAAGAGAGTTCTTCCACAACCCGACAATTCGGTGGACTCGGATTAGGACTGGCGATCGTTCGCTACCTGGTGGAACTGCATGGCGGCACCGTGCAGGCAGACAGTTTAGGAGAAGGGCAGGGAGCCACCTTTACGTTGAGATTGCCGTTGCTGAGAAGCAAGGAAGATGAGGAGCAGGGGGAAGTAGAAGAGTTCTCCTCTACTTCTACAAATCTGTATTCCCTCACCGGACTGCGAATTCTAGTGGTCGATGATGATGACAATACTCGCGAGTTTCTCACCTTTCTGCTAGAGCTACATGGGGCAAATGTCACAGCCACTGCGACTGCGAGTGAAGCGCTCGTCAACTTAGTCCAGTTCAAGCCGGATATTCTCTTAAGCGATATTGGGATGCCTGATGTGGATGGCTATATGCTGATGCGGCAGATTAGAGCCTTACCATCAGAGCAGGGAAGAAACATTCCGGCGATCGCCCTTACTGCCTATGCCGGAGAGATTGACTATCGAAAAGCTATGGTGGCAGGCTTTCAGCAGCATATCGCCAAACCCATCGAGCCAGAAGTGTTGATTGGGGCAATTGCTAATCTAGTTAAACAACCTTAGATTGAAAGAACCTCCTTCCCCCCTTTCCCCTCAAATCAATGTCTATAACCACTGAGCCTTCATCTTCTCAAATCACCTCCTCTGAGGTAATCTTTCCTCCAGGGAACCTATGGAGCGACGAACCCCCGTTGGAATCAGATCTACATCGAGAGCAGATTGATTTACTCATTCGCCTAATAAAATGGTGGTGGCGAGAACGGCAGGATTTTTATGCCTCCGGCAATCTCACGATCTACTACAGCCCCAACCAAAAAAAATCGGAAGAGTTTCGCGGCCCAGATTTTTTTGTTGTCCTCAATGCCGATCCTCAGGAGCGCCGCAGTTGGGTAGTCTGGCAGGAAGGTGGCAAGTATCCCAATGTGATTGTGGAATTGCTGTCTAACTCAACCGCAAGCGTTGATCGGGGACTCAAAAAAGACCTGTATCAAAACACCTGGCGTGTTCCTGAATATTTCTGGTTTCATCCCGATACGCTGGAATTTCATGGTTTTCGGCTAATGAACGGCACCTATGAAGAAATTGAACTGACCTCAGACGGATGGCGATGGAGCCAACAGTTGCATCTTTACTTGGGCATTCACGAGCGCAAGCTGCGATTCTTTACGTCGGATGGGCAGTTGGTTCCCTTACCCGAACAAACTGCCCAACAGCAAGCAGAGCAAGAACGCCAACGCGCAGAGCAAGAACGCCAACGCGCAGAGCAAGAACGCCAACGCGCAGAGCAAGCAGAAACTGCGCTAGAGCAAGAACGCCAACGCGCAGAACAACTCGCCCAACGCTTGCGAGAGCTAGGGCTAGAAGAGTAATACACACTGCTGCATTAGACGAGGATGCAATGCATCTTAAAGTAAATGAACTTACGCATTCCCCTGTGGAACAAGGGGCTGAAGCCCCTTGTTATCATGGCGATCGCCGCTGTACCATCGCCATCACTGCATCTACGGTGACTGGGATAGAAGCAAGGGTAGGAAGTATCTCGGTATTTGCATAAATCATAGGCAAATCTGTTCCTTGCCAAACCCAGATCTGCTGTCGCTGAAGGTCAATTAACCAGGCAAGCTGAGTGCCGTTGCCCAGACAGTGGAGAATCTTATGCTGCAAATCCAGCGTGCTTTGATCGGGGGAGCGAATTTCAATTAACCAATCTGGGGCACCCTGGAGCGGACCGTCTTCCTGGGTGCGAACGCTAGCCACAACAGCAATATCGGGCACCGGGGAAAAGGGAGGAACAATGCAGCGAAGCTCTTGAATTGCTTCGTAGTCGGCTGTTTGGCTATTGATAAAGTTAACCAGATTGCGCTGCAAGCGGGAATGAAACAAGGTGGGCATGGGTTTCTGCTGTGCGCGACCACCAATGAACTCCCAAGCCGGAGAAGCTTCAATGTTGGGTTGATTAAGAAAAGCGTCCAGAGTGATGGTGCTGACGGGCGATCGCATAATTTTATGAAAAGAGAGAAGGACTTTGCCCAGATCTGCGACTTCTCTAAGAAGTCGCAGATCTGAATCTAGCTTATGTCAGAGTCATTCGATTATGCTTTAGCAAGGTCTAAGACCAAGTGATGATGGTCTGCTAAAGATGAACGATGTCCCACGCTCAGGTAGGTTGCACCGATTGCCGACAACTGTTGATAAAGCCGTTCTTCATTATCCAAATCAAGGGCACTTGTTGCTTCATCTAAAATGGCGTAATTTGGTTTGTTTAACAGTAATCGAGCAAAGGTGAGACGCTGCTGTTCCCCTAATGACAATACATCAGCCCACTCTCGCTCAGCTTTAAAGCCACCCAGCCGTTCATCTAAGTCAGCTAAATTCACCTGTTCCAAAACTTGCTTGAGGTGCTGGTCTTCGACCTGAAGCTGAGTGTTGGGGTAAAGTAACTGGTCGCGCAGCGTTCCCATAATCATGTAAGGACGCTGAGGCAAGAATAAGATCTGATCTGATTTGGGACGCAGAATTGTACCTGTCCCGGCGTTCCATAATCCGGCGATCGCCCGCAGCAATGAACTCTTGCCACATCCGCTCGGCCCCATTACCAGAAGCCCCTGCCCCAACGGAACTTCTATTGATAAATCTTTGATTAAAGTGCGTTGACGATTAGGTGTTTGTAGAGTGAGATGTTTTAAGGCGAGGCGATCGGCTTCGACAATTTGAATGACCGGGAGTTGCTCAGAAGTTGGGGAGAACGCTTCAATGTGTGAAATTTCAGTTTGAATAACTTTTGCTTGTGTAGCTTCGGCTTGCATCATCTCAGCTTGCGTCACTTCTGCGGATGTCACTTCTGAGGGTACAACTTCTGCGGATTTGACCTCGGTTTTCGTTGCTTCGACCTGCTCTAGAAACTCAGCAAAAGTATACAAACGGTTAATTCCCGCTGTAAAGGTAGTGAGTGACTGAAAACGGGCAACTACGATATTCAGTGAGAAAAAGACACGCACAAAAGCACCTTGTGCCTCACTCACTTTGCCTACCTCAATCTCTCCAGCAAAAATTCCAGGGGCGACTACCAGTGCAGGTAGAATGAAGGGAATAAACTCATAGGCGTTTGTTAAAACGTTTAAGCCCAACTCCCAAATGAGTAGCCGTTTGACATTCTCAAACACATCTGAGAACCGCTGCCCGACCTGACTTGATTCGCGTTCTTCGCCCTGGTAAAAGGCAATCGCCTCGGCATTTTCTCGAATTCGCACCAGGCTAAAGCGAAAGTTTGCTTCTCGCCGCAGTTGCTCAAAATTTAGCCGCACCAGTGGTTTCCCAAATACTCCTGTTGTCACTAATGTTCCAACCAGGGCGTAGAGTCCTAGAAAAAGCACAAGCGGTCTGGAGATGCCCCAAAGTACACCGCTGAAGGCGATTACGGCTAGAAATGATTCCACCAGCGCCAGCAGAAAAGTGAGTGATTCTTGAGTGAAACTACGAACATCTTCAGCAATTCGCTGGTCGGGGTTGTCAATGTTGATGTCTGAAATGTTGAGCTGATAGTAGGCGCGATCGCCAAAATAGCGATTCACAAACCGTTCGGTTAACCAACGTCGCCACTGCAAGCTGAGGCGATCGCGCAAATAAGTATAGCCTGCCAGCAGCGGCGCATAGATCACCAGCACGGCTAAAAAGATAATTACCGTTTGCCAAAATCGCGGCTCATCCTGGGCTGAGAGGGCTGAGATTAGCACTCCACGCTTATTGTTCAACAAAACGCTTAGCCCCGTGTAGGCTAGCAAAAACAGTACAACCCCCAGCAACAGTCCTCTCGCGTACCATTTCTCATCTTCTGACCAGTAGGATTTGGCGATCGCCCAAAACTGCTGAAAGACCTGCAAATTCAATCGATCCATTCACTTATTTCCTTTGGAACAGGTTTTCTTGCATTATCGTCTGACTGGAAGGGTTTCAGGTACTCGGCGTGTCAGAGTAATCGCTCGAACTGCCATCAGTAACACCAGTGCCATCCACAGCAAATGGCCACTTTGAGTTTGCCAGGCGATCGCCCCCATTGGCACAAAACCCACCAGAGTCGCCAAAACTGTAGACTGACGTAGGATCTGCCCTTTAGTTAAACCCAAAAAATAGCCGTCCAGCGTGTAAGCGATCGCCCCAAAACCGAGAACCGGGAAGAGCCACAGCACAAACCGATTGACCTGCTCCAACACATCTGCATGGTTCGTTAATAGACCAAATAGCGGCATCGGGAAGAGGGCAAATCCTGAAGCAAAGACAAGCCCTAGCCCAAGACTGACCCCACCTGATAGCCAAAGTAGTGTGAGCAGGCGATCGCTTTCCCCCTGACCATAAAAGGTGCCTGCAAAACTCTCCGTCGCAAACGCTAATCCATCAATGAAATATGCCGCCAATGTGACGACTTGCAGCAACAGCGTGTTAGTTGCCAACACTGTTGTTCCCAGTGCAGAACTAAAATTTGTGAATAGTGCAAACGCTGATACCAGCGCAAACGTGCGAATTACAATATCGCCATTCAGGACAAACGCCATCTTCCAGTCTGTTGGGTCAAACAGGTTTGCTGTAGCTGCTTGAATTTGCCCCAACGTCAGTTCTTGGCTCACCAAAACCAGACCCACCAGCAGCATAAGATATTGACTCAGCCCTGTAGCCCAGCCTGCACCAGCGCTACCCCATCCCTGCTGCACAATCAATAAATAATTTAAAACCACATTGGCTCCATTTCCAATGACTGAAAGCAGCAGTACTTTGCCTCCCTGCTCTCGTCCCAAAAACCAGCCAATTAGCACAAAGTTGATCAAGGTTGCAGGGGCAGCCCAAATCAGGGCACTGTAGTAATCAATGCCCGCAGCTTTCACCTCTGGAGCCGCACTCAGCAGAGCAAATCCGATCTCTCGCAAGGGGTATTGCAAAACCCAGAGGGTTACTCCTATCACGAACGCCAACCCGACATTGCGCAACCCTACCAGCAAAACAGCCTCCTGATCTTGTCGCCCGACTGCCTGAGCGGTCGTTCCGGTCGTTGCCATTCGCAGAAAGCCAAATGTCCAGTAGATGTAGTTAAATAAAACCGTTGCCAGCGCCACGCCTGCTAAATGCCGAAGTTCAGGGAGATGACCTAGAAACGCCACATCAAGAAGCCCTGCCAGCGGAATCATCAGATTAGAAAGGACGTTGATAGCCGCCAGACGGAGGAAGCGATCGCAAAACTGCCTGGAATGCATAGAGCTAGAATGCATAAAGTTAGAGTGAGAAGGAGTAGCCATGCTCACTAGTCTTGAGCCATTTATCAGCAGCTTCTTTCAGCTATTTCGCAATGGTGGCAATTGCCACCAGGGTACATGAGGATGCTCGTGAAGTTCCTCATGACAACCAAAGTAATAGCAGGTGATAAAAGACAAGAAAACAGAAAGAGAAGTGCTTTGAGTATGGTGAGAATTATTATATCCTTACTTTGGCTTTCGATGGGTTGGAAACGCTCCAAAGTAGAATAGCTGAGCTGATTTCAAGCTCCTTCTAGACAATCGCTGGTTTCTCTCAGCACAATTTCTCATCGACGAATGTTTTGTATTCGTCGGATTTGTTGGGGATTATCACTCACCAGTTCTTTGGATTGTGTGAACCTTGCACTCAATCAACCGATTGACTGCGATCGCTCAAAGAACCGCAGGCATCACCTGACTGCATAGACCAAAGGTTAGTCTATATCTGGTTAAGGATCAGTAACTCCTTGTGGGTTCCCCGTTCCACAATTTGACCATACTCCATCACATAAATGCAATCTGCATAGCGAATGGTGGAGAGGCGATGGCAGTTTGACGAGTGTACTTTTGCCTGAACCCGTCGCACCCACAATCCCAATCGTACTTCCAGCCGGAGTATGCAAAGACAGATATTTGAGAACAGGATATTGCCATTGCAGGCAATGGTAATATCCTCGAACTGGACTTCTCCTCGAACACTGTTGAGTGGCAAGGCGCGATCGCCATGCAGAATCGCGATCGGGGTATCCAGTAATCCCATTACCCGCCGCTAAACCAAAATTACAGGTTATTTAATTCACGACCTTTAAGGATCTTCAAAGAAATCTTCTACGTCCTCAAAGAAGTAACTGTAGCTGTAGTCAGCTAGGTTAGGACGTGGACATTTTGGTGGCGCGGCGGAGCCGCGCCACCAAAATGTCCTAATCAATATGGCTACCGCTATATAACCTGGAGTAGACAGAATATCTTGAAATATATTTCTCACGATACAAGACGATTTCCTACTGCCATGTCAAGCTTTTTCATATATCAACAATATTTTGACATGAGTACTCCAAGTCTGAATGCTGCAAAACGGATCGCCACACTCAACCGCATTCGCAAGCTAAGCCGATTGATGGATACAGCTATTCGCATTCCTATCATCAACTTTCGGATTGGGCTAGACCCAATTCTGGGTCTAGTTCCAGGAGCGGGAGATATTGTTACAACTGCATTTTCGGCTTACATCATTTTTCTGGCGCGACGCTTCCAGCTTCCCCCAGAGGTAATGAGTCAGATGGTCGCAAACATTGTCTTAGAAGCAGTGGTCGGTTCGGTGCCGCTGCTGGGCGATTTGTTTGATGCATACTACAAGGCAAACGTGCGAAATTTAGCTCTTTTAGAAAAACATTTGCAGGTGACTGAACCAGAGCTTGAGCAAGTTGACCCACTGAACCTATCGAGTACGGAAATGGCTGGAACTGCCTCTGCAAATATATCTACCCAGCCGTAAGCGGACTGTTTTGCTAAGCGCAACCTATCAAAGTGAGTACTTTTGTTCTATAAACAGACTTCTGTGGATAGAAGGCACTTTTCCCGCAGTACTTTACAAAGGAGAAGTAGCAATTTTAAGCTCGCTTTTCGCTCTCCAAAAGTGTTTAGGGATCGCTCGAAGTGCTTTGTACTGAAGTCATAAATTCATAGGGAATCAGGTTATGGCAGTTAAAGAACTACGCAAGAGTGATGTGATGGCGCATCTGCTTGATGCTCTCGACCAAAAGCAGGATATTGGTCACTATGGTAGGCTAACTTTTGCAATGGTAGCGCGTCACTTTATGCCGGAAGAGGAATTGGTGACGTACCTGCAAAAAGACCCAGATTGCGATGAACGAGAGGCCCGATCGCTCTATCAGCAGGTTCAGGGCAAAGATTACAACCCACCCAAGCGCGATCGCATCCTGGAATGGCAAAAGAATCAGGACTTTCCAATTTGCCCTAACCCTGACGACCCTGATGCTTGCAATGTTTACAGAGATCTCCAGTTTCCCCAGGACATCTATGAACACATTTCTGAATATTACGAACAAAAAGCGAGTAACTGATAGCCTTTTGTTTGACGAATCTCATTCTAAGAGACTGTTTGTAAGTAAATTTGAAGAAGCTGAAACAGGCTTCAAGACTTGATCCTTCCTAGCCCTCCTTAAAAAGTAGGGAATCGAACCAAAAGCTTGAAGTCCTCCTTTTGAAGAGGGATTTAGGGGGATCTAAATCTTTGTTTATAAACAGTTTCTTACTAGCTTCAATAGGGACGCTTAAAAATAGCAAGAATTTCGCCCGTTCTTCCAGAGCTTCGGTTGGTATCAATTATATTGACGAGTTCCCAACTCTCTGCGCCTGCGTTATTGAAGGACTCTTCTATGGAGCGTGGATCAATATCCGGTCTAAAAAGCCCGCCAACCTCAATATACATGACAAAATATTCCCACCGCTGATCCCGATCTGATGAATAAACCATCTACATTCCTCCCTTGATTTGATTAAAAGCAGCCGGGATGCATACGCATCCCGACACTTTCAAAATGAAGATTTGCTGATTTCGGGAGCAGTATTAAAGCCCGGTGGATTCATCATGTTCAGCAATTGCAGGATCAACGCCCATTGGGGAAACAATGTCACGGAAGAGGGTAATTTGCTGCTCAAACTCTAGCCCCTTGATCTGATTCAACAAGGTGTCTGCTTCAGAGGTAAGCTGGTAGTTGGGCGGCATGGGGATGATTGTAGCGCTATCCATGCCCTGTGCCAGACGATACCAAAACAGCAGCTTGGTCGTGTCGCTCATTGCACCATATTCCCGGCTGATCAGGTTGTTCTTTCCGGTGATCAAATCTCGTTGAATCTGTAGCTGCTGTTCATGGGACATATCTTTGACCTGATTAAATAGCCCTTCTGCAACTTCTGTAGAGACGGTGCTAGCTCCAGGTGCGGCAGGCGTAACGGAATTCCCCATTTCCTTGTAAACAAACCAAAACAACGCTAGCTGCTGATCTACTTCCAGGCTGCGAAAGCTTTGAACCAATTCACTGGAGGGGTTTGAAGTCGTATATGTCATGAGAATCTCATAAATCATCCTCCTGACGCTACCAAAACGGCTGCGATCGCTTAAACCCACTAAGGGCAGAAGCTCATACCCTCTCTGAAGGCATAGCTTAACTGCCGATTTTGAAAGCTTCAACGAACATCCCGTAGATTAGACCGATCTTGACGGCGTTTAGCATTTCGGTAAACAGCGGGCGCTTAAAGGGAGCTTCGGCTGACCTGCGAAGGCGATCGCCCCTTGTAACCACCCAGTTAACTAGTTCTGTAGAGGTAACCAGCAGGAGGGCAACCAGAGAGTCTAGTTCTGCGGTTTGTCCGGCCGTTGTCGCTACGACCGTTGCCAGTAGATTGCCAAACAGAAGGCTAATCAGCACCAGCGAAAACCGCCGCCAGGGGTTTTGCAGCCAGCGATCGAGCCGTCCAAGCAGGTTATCAACCAGACCATTAAGACGAGTATTTTGCATAACTGTACTCCGGATCTAAACAAGTATCAGGATGAAGTAATGTAAGTCCTGGATTAAACTAAAGAAAGCAAGAATTAAAAGTTTATATGAGTTATATGAGTTTAGGAATGCTAGCTAAAGGGCGTTTCATCTCATGTCATAAGCTATTGGCGGTTCTTTGAGGGGTCGCCTGTTTTCAGTTAATCTACTTTTGCGAGCTTGTGTAGGGGGCAGGGTGAAGTGACCAAAGATTTGAAGCTAAAACTCTACCCCGCGATTATTGGAGTTTTGGGTATAGGAATTATCTTCTTGCTGATTGGGCGATTTGATATCAGCGTTTGGATGGAACCGACCCCATCTGAGGAAATCGGGTTAGATTCTCCGCCTCCGTCTTCTGAAGCAGTGCCCAGAGAAGTGCCGTCTCCTAGCGTTACTCCAGCCCCAGTTGCAGTTAGTCCAACAGCTCCAGCAGTTCCAGTTGAGCCGTCGGAGGAGAATTCTGCGATCGCCCAACTTGGCAACCTGCGAGTCAGCAACCTCACCGGACATCCGGTTCGAGTTGCACTTTTAGCTCAGTCACCAAACACCACCTCTGCTTCAGAAGATACCTCCACCGAAAGCACCGAAAGCACAGACACCTATAACGAACCCGTCCACTGGGACTTTGCACCGGGAGAAGGTAGCGCCAGCGGGCTGTTGCTTTCCCTGCCAGAGGGCGAACTGCAACTGCAAAAGGGAGACATTTTAGTTGTGTTTGCTCAAGACGGTTCGCGGCAATATTGGGGCCCTTACGTCGTCGGCAAAACAGCCCGACCAACCTGGAGCAGCGGAACCGAAGAATGGCAACTAATCGTCCAATAGAAAAGACTATTTTCCAGTTAAAGTAAGGTCTGGCAGATGATCTGTCAGACCTCAAACCTGCTTAAGCATCTCATAGCTTTACATGAAATTTGGGATCGATCGCCCCGATAAACTTCTCCAACATTGGAAACAGCCCGTTCTAGCCTGGACACTTTCAATCCTTTGGATTTGCCTGATTAGCTTCCTGGCTTTTATCTGGAATTTAGGCAGTATTGGTTTGGTTGACGAAACCGAACCGCTGTTTGCCGAAGCCGCCCGCCAGATGACGGAAACTGGAGACTGGATTACGCCCTATTTCAACGGGGCAACGCGGTTTGATAAGCCGCCTCTAGTCTACTGGCTAATGGCGATCGCCTATCAAATCATCGGGGTGAACGAGTGGGCGGTGCGCCTACCCTCAGCACTGGCGGCGATCGCCCTCACTTTAATGGGGTTTTACACGCTCAAGCAATTTGGCTTTCCCTCCCCTGCTGCCGCCGACACAGAAACATTTCCAGCCCTTAACCAAATCGATCAGCGATGGATAGCTGCTTGGGTAGGTGCAGCTATGATTGCGCTCAACACGCACACTATTGTCTGGGCCAGAACAGGCGTTTCAGATATGCTGTTGAGCGGCTGCATGGGAACGGCTTTGCTTGCTTTCTTCTGCGGCTATGCTCAGCCTTCACGACCGCAAGTGCAAACTCGCTGGTATCTTGCTTTTTACGTTCTGGCAGCCCTCGCCGTGTTAACTAAAGGACCAGTGGGGATCGTGCTGCCCGTGCTGATTATCGGAGCTTTTTTGCTATACATTGGCAACGGCTGGACGGTGCTGCGCGAGATGCGACTGCTGCGCGGTAGTCTAATCTTTTTGGCGATCGCTGTCCCCTGGTTTGTCCTGGTGATTCAAGCGAATGGGCAAGAATACATCGACAGTTTCTTTGGCTACCACAACTTTGAGCGATTTACTCAGGTCGTCAACCGTCACGATGCACCCTGGTATTTTTACTTCTTTGCCGTTTTGCTTGGGTTTGCACCCTGGTCGCTATATTTGCCAATGGCGATCGCGCGTCTCCGCATCTGGCAGCGCACCCACTGGCAACAGCAGCCCCGTGCGGCGCACCTGAGTCTGTTTGCCTTGAGTTGGCTGGTTGTAATCTTCAGCTTTTTCACCATTGCCGTCACAAAGCTTCCCAGCTACGTCCTGCCGCTGATGCCTGCCGCAGCCATTCTAGTGGCGCTGCTGTGGAGTGAACAAATGACCCGTCAGCGGATCGGTCGTAGCGTTCTAATTACGGGCATCGTCAATGCTGTATTTTTGGCAGTGCTAGCTGGGGCAGTTCTTTATAGCCCTCACTGGATGGGCGACGATCCCGCGATGCGAAACTTGCCAGAGGTGATTAGCCAGTCTGGAATCTTGCTCTGGGGAGCGGCAACTTGGGCGATCGTGGCGATCGCCATGCTGATTTTACTGCTGCGTCGTCAGGGACGCTGGCTCTGGCTAATGAATTTCATCGGATTCTGCGCCTTTATCAGCCTTGCTGTCATGCCGGCCTTCTCCCTTGTGGATAGTCTGAGGCAGCTTCCGCTAAGGCAGCTTTCAGCCACAATGCTGCAAGCCCAGCAACCGCAAGAAAGGCTGATGATGCTTGGATTTCAGAAACCTAGCCTGGCATTCTACACGGGACGACCGATTCTATTTGTTGCTGATCCCGATGAGTTAGAAGATCAGCTCGACCAAGTTTATCAGCAAAATACTCCTTCGGTGTTGATGGTCGCCTTTCCCCACAAGCTGAGGGAAGCAGACCTGGAACCTGAGCAATACCAGTTAGTTGAACAGGCAGGAGCCTATCTGCTGATTCGGATTGAGCTACCGCTTAAGTAAACTAACCAGGACTTACGCAAGTATAGCGGTAGCCATATTGATTAGGACATTTTGGTGGCGCGGCTGAGCCGCGCCACCAAAATGTCTATGTCCTAACCTAGCTGACTACAGCTATAGGTGTAAAGTTAGGCGATCGCTACGTTAACAAGGGGCTTAAGCTCCTTGTTAGGCAAATTCAAATCTAGCTGTACACACCCTGGAATTGATTGTGAGTCAGAAGTATTAAATCTAACTAGGACTACGTAATCCATGACAACAGGCACTCGCTCCAGTTTTTGGTTATAGTATTAAACTACTGGTCTGTGGGGTAGGGAGCAACATGATGGAACGAGAACTTGTATCAGAAAAACGTGGCTACCTCGTTCTAACTGTTGTGCAGGCAAAAGAAATTGTTGCAAATTGGTTAATCGAGATAGATTTACTCAATGCTATCCAGCTAGGGTTGCCCGAAGTAGATGACAGATATCATGTCTGGCGAGTTCCTCTATGCAGTGAACACGGCAGAAAAGTTGGTGAAGTCGTTATAGATGCATATACAACTGAAATTTTGCCGGATAAAGCAACACAGCCTGAAATTATTGCTGCTCGTCTCTTAAAGCAAGACGAGTCAAAGTTACAAAAGCGGAAGAAGCTCAAAAAAGAGTACAAAATTTCAAAGTTAAGAAACACAGTTGGATTTGGTGATTGTGTTGAACTCCTAGAGGATATGCCAACTGAAAGTGTAGATCTCATTTTCACATCACCACCGTACTTTAATGCACGTCCCGAATATTCTGAATTTGAGGAGTATGAGACATATCTGTTTAAAATGCGTCAGGTGATTAAGAGATGTCACCGTGTCTTAAATGAAGGGCGATTTTTTATAATTAATATTGCTCCTGTTCTTCTCCGTAGAGCATCCCGAAATGAGGCTTCTAAACGGATTGCTGTCCCGTTTGACATTCATCGGATATTTATAGAGGAGGGGTACGATTTTATCGATGATATTATATGGCTTAAGCCTGAGGGAGCAGGTTGGGCAACAGGGAGAGGTAGACGATTTGCTGCCGATCGTAACCCCCTACAGTATAAATCGGTTCCTGTTACCGAGTATGTTTTAGTTTATCGCAAGAGTACGGATCTACTCATCGATTGGCATATTCGTAATCATCCAGACAAAGAAGTTGTCAAAGAATCGAAAATTGCCGATGGTTATGAGCGAACAAATGTATGGAAAATAAATCCGGCTACGGGATCAAATCACCCCGCAGCCTTTCCTAGAGAACTAGCAGAGAAGGTAATTACTTATTATTCCTTTAAAGGGGATGCTGTTTTAGACCCATTTGCAGGTTCAGGAACAGTAGGAATTGCTGCGGCATCTTTAGAGAGACGATTTATCCTATTTGAGAATAACTTTAGTTATATTGAACTTATACAACAGTCCCTTACTACATGGAAGAATGTGAAACCCTCTTCTGTTATGTGGATCAACTGTAAACCATTTGAATTACCACCAGAGCAGATTGAGATTAAATGGGAGTCTGTCCATGACAACAATAGATGACCTTTTTCCTGAAAAAGGTAAGCTGATTCTGACTGGTGGCGGTAGAGACTTTATTGAAAAACTAGGTGTTGAAACTGTAAGGCGCTTGACCTTAGATATTTTGTGTGGAGAAAATATCCGTACTCAAACTGAGCAACTGACAAGTCGTCGAGTTGCAATTGCTGCTGGTGCTATGGTTGCCTTGTTTGCAAAAGGTTGGACAGAGATCGAAGGCTTCACAGATCAATTATCTGAAATGGCTTTATCCCAGCTTAGGTCATCCCGTCGCTCTGATAATGCTTTAGTCTGGCCAGCTAATTGGTTGATTGGTTTGACAGGGAAAGGATTTCAGAACGTTCTACGTAGCAATCCAACAGCACAAGAGAAATATGTTCAAGATTTTGAATCCGCAGTGGAAGAAGCCTCTCTGAAATGCGAAGAAGATTTTGGTTCAGTTCGTATGTTTCTAGGCTTTGTTGAAGATGAGCGTGGCAAAATCTATAAAAATTTAGAGTGGCGAGATGTAACAAGATTAACAACGGCAATTGGTTGTGCAACTCTCACTATTCGCGGGTCTGACAAATCAATATATGGAAAGCTTTTTGAGAAGCTTGTACTGGGTTCAGTTCTACATATACTTGGCTTTCAGTATGTTAAAAGCCCATCAAGCACACTTCTTGAAAGAGCTTTTTGGCTGTCTGATAGTTCTGATGTCCGTGAGTGTGATGCCACGCTAAGGTTACGGGCTGGCAAATTAGCTCGTTTTGATATAGGTTTTATTGGTAGTGGAAATCCAGAAATCATCAAAGATAAACTAACGCGCTTTGCCAATTTAGTTGATATATATGGAGAAACAACTATATCTCAGACTTTTATCATTGTTGATCGAATGCCACAATCAACGAAAACCTTAGAGGCTGCAACTAGAGCTGGGAGTGAGATTATACAAATGAGTATGCAATTCTGTCCACAAGATCTTGCCAGAAGACTAGAATCACGATTAAATTACAGAGCGGAAATTCTTGATATTGAAGAGGAAGATCTGCATGATTATTTATCTCAGAAAATTAACTCTGCTCCTCTTCTTAATTTCTTGAATATTGGTGACACCTTAGGAAGCGAAGTTGCTGATCCGCTTCAAGTTGTTCTGCCAGATGATAATTTAGCTGCTCCTCGTGAAAGTTACGGCGAGGATAGTTTAGAAATTTTTGACGATGAGTGATGTGTCCAACCATCGAAGCAGAGTGCCTAACAAACCTGTTGGAGCGGACTGTTGAGATATTTGTATAAAGTACAAAAGTACTGGTAGCCGCTCAACAGGAACGTTCTACAGAAGAATGCGTTCTATAGAAGAATGCGTAAGTCCTGGCTACAGCAGTTGACGAAAGATCAGTCCAAACTTACCTCGAATTTGTTCTAACAGTGGGCGATCTTGCCAGTCTTTTAGGGTGATCAAAGTGCTGTTGGCAAAGGAGTCTAGCAGAAAACTTTCGACTTGTTGAGCTAGGTGGCGATCGCTCACTGACACATTCATCTCATCGTTCAAGAAAAAGCTGCGCTCATCCAGATTGGTGCTGCCGTGACTGACCCAGCTATCGTCAACCAGCACGACTTTAGCATGGAGCATATTGGGCGCATATTCGTAAATTTTCACGCCTGCTTCGAGCAAATCCCCATAAAGCTCTCGTGCAGTGTAGTAGACATAAGCCTTATCATTACGAACTCCCATCGTTAGAATTCGGACATCCACGCCTGCTTTGCTAGCTTCTACCAGCACTTTGCGGGTGTATTTGTCGGGCACAAGGTAAGGACTGCTAATCCAGAGTCGCTGCCGTGCTGCCTGAATGCTGGTTTGAAACAGGATGTGCAGCGCAGAGTTTTCAGGAGAAAAGGTACCCATTGTCACAAAGGCAGTTTGACCCTTAGGGGGAGCGGGTTGAAACACCTGCAAACTCAGATCAGCCGTGCCGCCAACGGTCGTCCAGTTTTCCATGAAAACGCCCTCCAGGGTACTTAGAATCGCTCCTTCATAGCGCACCTCAAAATCTCGCCAGGGAGCAGTTCCCCCTGTGTCGCTTTTGCCATCCCACTCATCTGAAACGCCTGCGCCACCAATTAGGGCAACGTTGCTATCAATCAGCAGCAATTTGCGGTGGGTACGAGTGTTGTAGTCAAGCGGCGCTCTCCAGGTAAAAGGGCTGAAAAAGTGTACCTCCACGCCTGCGGCTTCAAGCGATTTCCAGTATTTTTTGGGCATTGAGCTTGAGCCGTGATGGTCAACCACAAGCTGAACGGCGACTCCTGCCTGGGCGCGACCGCCGAGGGCGATCGCAAAATCATCTGCCCGTTGCCCCGGTGTCATGTAAAAAGTTTCAAAATGAATGGTTCGTTGAGCGCTCTGGATTGCCTCTAGCCGCGCCGCATAAATCTCGTCAGCTTCGACAAAAAATCCGGTGGGATGTGCCTGGGTGGGTAGGCTAGATGAGAATCCGGCGATCGCCAGAAAAAAATTTGGCTCATCCACACGAGGCACGTTCTGCATCGGGTAGCTGATCTTACGGCGAAAGCTACCCCGAAAGTAGAGAATCAGTATCGCGGCAGCCAGCAGAACCAGGAGAACAGCAACAATCCAGCCTAAAACTCCGTCTGGGGTCATGATTTTTTCTGGGTTTGTCCCCTAGCCTGCAAGTGACATTCAGGATTTTAGAAGGACGAATTTGTTTCACACCACTACCCAAAGCAGGACATTGTTCAAATCAGGGTATTTTCACTCACCGTTGAGTAATCCCCAAGCAAGGGTATCAAATACACCGTTGCGAGTTTTTGTATGCTGTCTTAAACGCCCCTCCAGCTTGAATCTATTCTTTTCTAAAATTCTTGCTGAGGCTGTGTTGAAATCAAGCGTATGCGCGGTAAGACGAGTCAATTCCAGTTCATTAAATGCGTACTGAACGAAAACACTCAGCGCATCAGTTATTAACCCCTGTCCTCGATAAGCTTTCGCTAACCAGTATCCAATTTCTGCTCTATGAGTTTCTCCTATTTTGAAGTCATCCACACCCACTGAACCAATCAAATATCCTTGGGAATTGCGAAGCACAAAAGATATTTCTTTTTCGTTCTCATTTAGAAATTTAAGGCGACGTTGTACCCACCAATCAGCCGCAGATTCCGTATAGGGATAAGGAAGAACCGGAATCGTATCGGAGATACTTTTGTCGTTTAGATGTTCCAAATAAGCGGCTTTGTCATTGCGCTGAACGCTGGTTAAGTAAAAACCTTCACAAACTCTAAGCTCCATACAGTGTTACGCCGCAGCAATTACAAACTGGTCTTATACAAGCTAACAATTGTTGACATGAGAGGCAAAAAAGTTGCGTTCTTTATCGCTAGGCTACTAGAGGTCTCTCAAAACTGGAGATATAGCGCTTGAGTTCCTGATCATTTCGCAGCGTAATTAATCTCTGTCATGGCTCAATACTCCCATCCGGTTGAATTTCAATTTCGATTTCTTCTCCCTGTCCAGCTAAACCGATCGCCCCTGATCGCCGCGATAGCGAATATATTCCGCCACAAACGCCAATACGCCAGATGCCAGAATTAGCACGACGCTGAGCGCATTAATATCAGGTTTAACGCCCGTGCGGACGCGGCTAAAAATTTCCATTGGCAGCGTGTTTGCGCCGCCGCCTGCTGTGAAGCTAGAGATCAGCAAATCATCCATACTTAAAACAAAAGCTAGCAGACAGCCTGAGACGATCGCAGGCATTAGCTCTGGCAGCAAAACTTTGAGAAATGCCTGAGTGGGAGTTGCGCCCAAGTCCAAAGCCGCTTCTTCTAAGTGGGGGTTTAAGCCAGACAAACGAGTAGAAACGACGACCGCTACGTAAGCCAGACAAAAAACAATGTGAGATGCCACGATCGTCCACAGATTCAGGGGAATCGCAAACGAGGCAAGAAAAACCAGCGTGGCAACGGCGATCGCAATGTCAGGAATGATCAACGGCAAATAGGAAGCACCACGATAAAGCCCCTTCCCCCAAAACTGATATCGCGCTAAGCCCACCGCCATCAGCGTTCCCAGCACAGCCGAAACACCGACGGCACAAACAGCAACCGCTAGACTGTCCTGCAATGCGGCAAAAATGCGCGAGTCGTTAAATAGGGTCTCGTACCATCTCAAGCTAAACCCTTCCCAGGTGGCGCTAAAGCGTGAAGCGTTGAAGCTGTAGAACGCCAAAATTAAAATCGGCAGGTACATGAACACGAACACCGCCAGCGAAATGACTGCCTGCCAAGATGCCCGAATTGGAAAGGTGGTTTTGGGTGTTGGTTTAGAGGAGTTCACAGGAAAAGGGGGGCATTCGCTATTGTTCAAATACTTCTTGCAGGATTTCTCTTACAGGGTTTTAAGAGAAGTTTTCGGGGTCGCGATCGCCATATCTAATCAACAGGGCGATCGAAATACTCACTGCCAAAATCAACACCATACTGAGGCTAGAACCCAATCCCCAGTTGCGAGTTGCGCCGAGAAACTGGTTATAAATCAGTCGCGAAACAGTCATGCTAGACGCGCCGCCCAGCAGTTCTGGAACGACAAAATCTCCCAAACTAGCAATAAACACCAGCAGACAGCCCGCTGCAATGCCGGGTAGCGTCTGTGGCACTGTTACCTTCCAAAAGGTTTGCGGGGCGCTAGCGCCCAGATCGGCCGCTGCTTCTAGCAGTCGTCTGTCTAGTTTTTCTAAGGAAGCATAGAGAACCAGCACCATATAGGGCAAAAAGCTATAGCTCATGCCAATGAATACGGCTCCACTGCGGTTAAGCAAATCCAGCGTAGGCAGTCCGAGCGTGCTGAGAAACGAATTCAGTACGCCTGTCGGACGCAAAATCGTGATCCAGGCGTAGGCTCGCAGCAGGGAGGAAGTCCACAAAGGCAAAACGAAACTGACCAGCAGCAAGTTTTGCCAGCGTTTAGGAGCCATCAGCGCAATCCAATACGCAACCGGAAACCCCAGCAGCAGCGTTAAAACCGTACTGCCGAGGGCGAAAAAGACCGATCGCCAGATGACCTGAAGGTAAACGGGCTGGAAGATATTCAGGTAATTTCCCAAGCCAAAGCTATCCATCGGCTGCCCAGGACGAATACCAGGAATCAAGCTGAGCTGGAGGATCAGCAGCGTTGGGACAACCAGCAGCAGCAGCAGCCAAACCCCTGGCGGACCCAATAGTACCAGTGGACCAACTAGATGACCGAGTTTTCGCTGCCAGCCTGGACTCGTCTTAGCGGGAACGACAGAAGGTGTAGGCGTTGAGGTTGACATAAAACGCACAACAAGGGGGGAATTTTTAGGGGCGCAAGGTTTGCGCCCCTTCCAGGTCAGTTAGGTACTGGTCAACTGAGTCCAGTACTGGTCATATAGCTCAGTTGCTTCTTCTGAGACGGGCGCAATTCCCTCACAGCGATCGAGCAGATCTTGGGGTGGGAAGAGTTTAGTATCGGCTTTTAATTCGTCGGAGAGTTGGTCATAGGCAACCTCGTTAGGGGTCGCGAATTTCAACCGCCCAACCAAACTAGCGGCATTTTCAGGCACTAGCAGGAAATTTAGCCATTCGTAGGCTGCGTCAGGGTTGGGTGCCGACTTGGGAATGACCATCGCATCAGTCCATAGGGAGGAACCCGTTTCAGGAATGACGTACTCCATGTCAGGGTTTTCCTCTACCAGGGAGAGCGCGTCAACGGAGTAGGCCATTGATACCAGCACGTCACCACTTGAAACCTGGTCTTCCCAACCGTTGGTGATGAAGTTGGCGATCGCTGGCTTAAGCTCCACCAATCGGTTGTAAGCTTCCTCAAGCTCAGCCGGATCTTCAGAATTGTAGGAGTAGCCAAGGGAATGCAGCACACCGCCCATGACTTCCCGCACGTCATTCAGCAGCGTAATCTGCCGATTCAGAGAACCGCCATTTTCCCAGAAATAATCCCAGCCTGTCAGGGTTGTGCCCAGGTTGTCAGGATTGTAAACAAAACCCGTCGTTCCCCAGGTTGCAGCAACGCTGTGGGCACTCCCCGGATCGTAAACGGGGTCTTGCCACTGCGCTCTGAGATTTTCCAGCCCAACCAGTCGAGACTTGTCGAGGGGAGTTAGCATATCCGACTCGATCATCTGAGTCACCATGTAGTCAGATGGGTAGATGATGCTGTAAGCGCTACCGCCGCCGGCCTGCATCTTTGCCAACATGGTTTCATTCGAGTCGTAGGTGTCTACAACCACTTCGATGCCTGTCTTTGCCTGGAAGCTATCCAGCAATTCCTGGTCAGAGTAGTTTGCCCAACTGTAGACATTTAAGGTGCCGCCGTCAGCGGCAGCACTGCCGCTGGTCGAATCTTCAGAGCTAACGTCTGCCAGGTTGCGGGCACAGTTCGACAAAACGGCACCTGAGAGGGCGGCGGCTGACAATTGCAGAAAACCGCGTCTGGTGCTGGCGATCCGGGGCGATCGCCCTAGGTAAAATCGAGGTTTCCGGGTGTTCATCAGAGGTAATACGCTCTCCTTGGCCAATACAACAGGGGTCAAATGAACAGGGGTCAAACAAAATGACAACTTTCACGCCGATGCAAAACAAGTTTTAACTATCCTACGCTGTTAACGCTAGACAGTCTGTTTCTGCCCAATGGATATAGAGAGAGGAATCGGGTTCAGCAGCAAGTTTAGCGCGGTTGGGCTGCAAAACGGTGAGGCGATCGCCCGACAGCAATTCAACTAAGTAGTGAACGTGAGTACCCAAATACATCGTGTGCATCAGCCGCCCTTCAAAGCAGTTAACTGAGCTACTGGGTTTTTCCAGACTAAGCTGAATCTTTTCGGGGCGCACACTTACAACAACCCGACCCGGTGTAGAGCCGTTTGAGGACTCAGTTGGCTTAACCAAGATCTTTAGCCCCCGGTCTGTCCTCACCTGCAACATTGCGTAGTCTGTCGTTTCTATTTGCCCCTTGAACAAGTTTGTATCGCCAATGAAATCGGCCACAAAGGGCGTTTGAGGATAGTCGTAAATCTGGTTGGGAGTGCCAATTTGCTCTAACCTGCCATCATGCATCACCGCAATTCGGTCGGAGAGGCTCAAAGCTTCTTCCTGATCGTGAGTCACCATCACAAAGGTCACACCCAAATTTTTGTGCAGCGTCGAAAGCTCAACCTGCATCTCTTTGCGTAACTTCAAATCTAGTGCGCCCAGCGGTTCATCCAGCAGCACCACTGTTGGGCGATTGACCAGCGCTCTGGCTACAGCGACCCGCTGTTGCTGCCCACCCGATAGCTGGGCTGGATAGCGACGAGCAAATGGCTCCATCTTGACTAAGCGCAGTGCTTCCTGCACTCGATTTTGAATTTCCGCCTTACTCTGGCGCTTAATCCGTAGACCAAAGGCAATATTCTCCCAAACGGACAGGTGGCTAAACAGGGCATAGCTTTGAAAAACTGTATTGACGGGGCGACGATAGGCTGGCACCCCAGACATTGACTTGCCGCGAATCAGCACCTCCCCCGCCGAAGGTTCCTCAAACCCAGCAATCAGTCTAAGCGTTGTTGTTTTGCCGCAGCCGGACGGACCTAAAATGCTAAAAAATTCACCTTGTCGAATGCCAATGTCAATTCCTCGGACGACGGTTTCGCCGTTAAATACTTTAAATACCTTGCGGAGTTCGACATCGAACCGCGTGTCTGTTTCAATGACGGGTCGATTTTGCATAGCAGTCTGAGACATCGTTGCAACTCTCCGCAATAGTTCCCAGTGAGGTGGTAAGTAGTTAATGCGCACTAAGCCTATCTTTAGGCAGCTACTAAAAATTGATCGTCACGTGTGATACAGCTTACCCTGACCAATCAGCGTAGCCTACTGCTGCATTGAGCCGCACCCCATTGAAGCTAAGCCAGTTGCACTAACCAAACCAATAACAATTGCATCCACTAGGATACAAGATACTCACAAAGAAAATTTGGACATTGATTAACCTGGGAATGAATTAGACGGGACTTACAGCAATTTTCACTTGGATGAACCACAAATCTTGGTAAGGGCGGTTCGCGAACCGCCCCTAGCGTTATGGCTTACCCATCTGAAAATGGCTATAAGCAAGTAGAATGCAAAATCAGGCGATCGCCACGTTAACGAGGGTTCTAAGCCCCCTTTTCCACAGCGGAATGCGTAAGTCCTGTTAAAGTTAAATGTACCCTTGGGGATCAGCTACGGTACTGCTTTGTAGAGACTAGCGGTAGACTGGGAAAGGTTTTTTTTTAGATGGAATTCGTCGAGGCTAATTTGTCGTGCCGATGACTCTAACCAAACATTCGTCTGCTACGACTCAGCAGCCCAATGCTCGTACTGTTGGCAAGCAATATCAGTCTTTGGTGGTGATGCTGCTGGTCACTCTGGCGCTGCTGGGGGGCATCGGGAGCCGCTTAACCTATTTGCAGTTGGTGCAGGGCGATCGCAACCGCCAGCTTGCCGACAACAATCGCATTCGCCTGATTCCAAGACAGCCAGAGCGCGGCAAAATCCTGGACCGGGAAGGCAGAACCCTGGCGGGCAGTCGCTTGTCTTACGCCGTTTTCCTCTGGCCGATCGCTAATCAAGAAGCCGAATGGAACAGAATTTCCCTGCGTCTTTCAGAAATCCTAAACATTCCCGCTGACCAGATTCAGTCCCGTTTAACTCAGGCAGGCTATACCTCTCCCTTCTTGGTGCGAATTGCGCGAGGCATCAGTCCGGCTCAGGTGACAGCGCTAGCCGAGTTTAGCCACGAGTTAAAGGGCGTACAGGTGCAGGCTGAAGCGGTGCGAAACTATCCCTATGGCGACCTGGCCGCCCACGTCATCGGCTACACCGGAGAAATGACCGACGAAGAACTTGCCGAGCGGGAGGACGAAGGCTATCGCCTGGGGGACGTAATCGGTCAAATGGGCGTTGAAGCTGCTTTTGAGCAACGGCTACGGGGTGAATGGGGGGGGCAGCAGGTAGAGGTGGACGGCATGGGTCACGTTTTGCGGGTGCTGGGTGAAAAAACCGCAACGGCTGGACAAGATGTGCAGTTGACGCTGGATTTAGACTTGCAGCAAGCAGCCGAAACTGCTCTGGGCGAAAGGAAAGGGGCGATCGTGGCGATCGATCCTCGAAATGGAGCCGTGCTAGCAATGGTCAGCCGTCCTGCCTTTGATCCCAATCTTTTCTCCACCTACATCACCGATGCCCAGTGGCAACAGCTTCAGGGCATGGACTTTCCGTTTGTTAATCGGGCATTGCAGGGCTATCCACCCGCTAGCACCTTCAAGATTGTGACAACAACCGCAGCGATTGAGTCGGGAACATTTTCACCCGATACCGTTTTGCCAACCTATCCATTCATTCGAGCAGGCGGCATTGAATTTTGGGATTGGAACCGGGCTGGGTTTGGCCCGCTCAACTTTCCAGGTGCAATGGCCTGGAGCAGCGATACTTTCTTCTACCAAACCGCCATGAGAATGGGGAAAGAACCATTAATCGAGTGGACTCGGCGCTATGGTTTTGGCCGCAAAACCGGGATTGAAATTGCCTCCGAGGAAGCAACAGGTCTGGTGCCCGATGAAGAATGGAAACTGTCCGAGCTGGACGAACCCTGGTATCAGGGCGACTCGATTAATATGTCGATTGGTCAGGGCTATTTGCAGGCTTCCCCGCTGCAAGTAGCAGTGATGTTTGCAGTCGCGGCAAATGGCGGAGATTTGGTCAGACCCCATTTACTTAGAGACAATGAGGCAGAGCGGCAGTGGCGACAGTCGCTCAACTTGCAGCCAGAAACAATACGGATTTTGCAGCGAGGGCTGCGGCAGGTCGTCACTAGCGGCACGGGAAAAGCGGTGAACGCACCAGGACTGCCTCCGCTGGCTGGAAAGAGCGGCACTGCCGAAGACCCGCCTCGTGAATCTCACACCTGGTTTGGCGCATACGGGCCAGAAGCTAACCCTGAGATTGTCGTGGTTGCCTTTGGAGAAAACTCTGGTGGGGGCGGTGGTTCTTTGGCTGCGCCGATGGTACGGCAGGTTCTAGAAGCTTACTTCAAAGGAACCCAGCCAAACGAAGCCGCTAGACAAGAATCCGTTGTTTCGGATTAATCATTTTGTCATGACTAACTCTGTCACCGTTACTGTTTCTGCTACGACTGCGAACCTTGGACCTGGGTTCGACTGCATCGGGGCGGCGTTGAGCTTGCATAACCAGTTTCGCTTTTCTCGGCGAGGCTCCAATTCTCACGATAGCTTGGCGATCGCCGTCACAGGTTTGGATGCCGAGCAAGTCAAAACCGACGACAGCAATTTAGCCTATCAAGCCTTTACCAAGCTCTACTGTCACTTGGGGCAGCCCGTTCCCCCTGTGCAAATCGAGATTGACCTGGGCGTACCGCTTGCTAGAGGATTGGGCAGTTCGGCGACGGCAATTGTAGGCGGGCTGTTAGGGGCAAATGAGTTAGCAGGAGTGCCGCTTGCTCAAGAGCAGATTATGGAATTGGCGATCGCCCTAGAAGGTCATCCCGACAATGTAGTTCCGGCCCTGATTGGCGGCTGTCAACTATCTGCATCAAATGCAGACGGCAACTGGACGATCTGTGATGTTCCCTGGCACGGCGACATCATTCCTATTCTGGCGATTCCCAATTTTGAACTGTCTACTCGCGAAGCCCGTCGAGTTTTGCCAACCCACTATAGCCGTGCCGATGCCATCTTCAACGTCGCGCATCTAGGTTTGCTGCTGCGTGGTCTGGAAGCCGCAAAGGCAGACTGGCTGCGTACCGCTCTGCAAGACCGAATTCACCAGCCTTATCGCCAAACTCTGATTGCAGGCTTTGATCAGGTGCAAGCCGCAGCGATCGCCGCAGGTGCTTACGGGCTGGTGATCAGCGGAGCCGGGCCAGCGCTGCTCGCCTTGACCAACGTGGATCGGGCAGAAGCAGTAGAAGCAGCGATCGCCACCACCTGGAAATCGGTAGGAATCACTGCTCAGGTTAAACCCTTGAAACTTGAAGAACGAGGAGCCTGGGTTGAACGGTTTTAAGTCTGGGTCAAATGGCAAAATCACGCAAGCTGGAAGAACTGATTGAGCAGGTGAATCGATGTCGGGAATCTCCGACGGCCGAAGTATCCGTCGAGGCACTGCGGCAGATTCTCAAGAGCAAACATTCTGTGGCGATCGCCTCTGCCGCCAAACTGATTGGAGAATCTGCAATTAGCGCACTCGTGCCTGACCTGGTAGCAGCCTTTGATCGACTCATGGAGAAGCCAATTGAGCGGGATATTGGCTGCACCGGGAAATTTAAAATCGCCGAAGCACTCTATAAGATGGGGCGCAGTGAAGCAACCCTTTTCCTACAGGGCATTCGCCATCGGCAAATGGAGCCAGTTTGGGGTGGACAAGAAGACACCGCACCCAGCCTGCGTGGGGTTTGTGCCCTCGGCTTGGTGCGAATGAACTATCCCGATGTCCTGAGTGAACTGGCTGACCTGTTGGCTGACCCGATTCCCCTGGCACGGGCGGCCGCTGCCAGGGCGATCGCCTACAGTGGTAGCCATCAAGGAGTTCCGCTGCTGCGTCTGCGCGTCAAACTGGGCGACGAACCGCAGGTACTTTCCGATTGCTTCACAGCTTTGATGAACATTGCTCTTGAACCTTCTTTGCCGCTGGTTGCCAGTTTTCTGGACGATGCTAATCCTCAAACCTGTGAAATGGCGGCACTGGCGCTAGGCGAATCTCGTAGTCTAGCTGCCTTTGAACAACTCAAGCACTGGTGGTTACAGACAGCAAATAGAGAATTGCGAAAAACGGGACTGCTAGCGATCGCCATGCTGCGACAAGACGAACCGCTAAAATTTCTACTATCCCTAGTAGCTGAGGGTAAAAGTGCTGATGCACGAGACGCGATCGCAGCCCTGAGCCTCTATCAAACTGAAACTGCCCTATGGCAACAGGTCATTCAAGCTGCTGAAACACGAGGCGCAGCCGCAGCACTCATCTTAGGCGAATTTCAGTAGCACCAGGGATTGCGAATGAACCTGCAATATTTTTGGAAGTGCCGCGCTGAGCGCGGCACTTCCAAAAATATCAGATTTTATTGAATCCATGATCCTAGATATAAATAGAACAAGGGGCTGAAGCCCCTTGTTCTACAGGCGAATGCATGACTGGAATTTAACAGGCTCCCTGCTTTGATAGGACAATCCAAATCGTCTTGCCAATGAGATGAAGGTCATACATGATTGACCAGCGACGAAGATATCTCAGGTCAAGCTGCACAATCGCTTCAAAATCTATCACCTGAGAGCGTCCATTGACCTGCCATTCCCCAGTGATGCCAGGTTTGACTTCGAGTCGTTTCCAGTGGTGGTGGCTGTATTGCTTAACTTCATCTGCTGTAGGTGGACGAGTGCCAACCAAACTCATATCTCCCTGGAGCACGTTCCAAAACTGAGGCAATTCATCTAAGCTAGTGCGATCGCCTCATCACCGAAACATTTTGGACTGCCGCACAATTAGCCCAAGTCCTCCCAATATCAGGGCTGTTACCAGAATGATTAAGGGCAGTCTGGATGGGTTAGTTTGATTTGCAGGAGTCGTCTGACCGTCATTCAAGGCGGCATCTTCGCTGGGCTGGTCATTTGCTGTTTGCGTTTCTGCTTGAGGATTGGTCGTTTGCGTTGAAGGGCTGGCTGGTGCAGTTCCCCTACCCACGATCGCCGTGTAGCTCAACTCAAAGGGCTGAAAGTCTTCTCCCGATTGAGGCGCACCGCTAAGCTGTAGCTCATATTCGCCTGCCTGTGGAAAGATCACTTCAGCGCCGGGAATGCCCTGATACTGTTCCGCAGAAATTGCTTCCAGAGGCGGCTCTAACACAGCCGTTTCACCCTCAGTGCGGGGGACGGAATAGATTTCTAGCTTGCAGTCACACTGGTCTAACGGCACGATCGCTCCTCCTTCTTGAGTGAGGGCAATCCAGACCTGGGCAGGTTCTCCGGCTTTGGGTCCGTGGTCGGGTTCAATGTGCCAGAGTCCGGCGATGTCGCCTGAGACTTCAACTTTGTGAGCGGTGACAGGTACTTCTGCCCACAGAAGAAGTGCAGGAGTGAGTAAAACGGGAGTTAATTTACTGATTTTTGTGAGGAAAAACATAGAACTTCTCTAACGCAAGTAACGACCAGAAGTGGCGCGATCGCACCATCACCACTAGAAGCGCGATCGCTCCTAGTACCACTGTTGCGACTTGATGAGTGAGTGTTTGCTCAAAGCCACCTAAATAGTGAGAACCCAGTAGAATTGCATGGGCAGCAGCTAAGATAAATGCTGGAATACTGAGCAGATGCAGCGATCGCCAGTGTTTTCCCAGCCATTTCACCATCCGATCAGAACTGGTGAACGCAAGCGGTGTGAGTAACATTAGTGATATCAGTCCTGCCCAACTGCCAATTTGATGAGTAGGCAGCAAAAAAGGAATTGCCTGGACAGTCCAACCCATCGTTAGCATATGGCTCATGTGTGCCAGTGCCAGAATGAATGCTCCCACGCCTAAGGCACGGCGGTAGTGGAGAGGCTGTCTCCAGAGACGACTGATGGGGCGGGCGATTAACGCTAGACTCAGGCAAATTAAAGAAGCGTATCCCGTTAAATCAACCATGCCGCCTGTTCGCAATAGGGTGAGAATGCCTATTGTGAGGGTGAGCCAGCCGCCCATGCGAAAAAGTTGACTGCGGCGATCGCCACTCACCATCGACCCCACCATACCCACCCCTAACATCAGCGGCAATGTCCCCAGCCCAAACGCCAGCATCGTGACACTGCCAATCCAGGGGCTACCCGTCTCCGCCGCCTTAATTTGGGCGGCGTAGAGAAAACCACAGGGAATCAGTCCCCAGACCACTCCCAACAGTGCAGGAGTCCACCAGTGAGAAGAAAGTGAGATCTTTACCATGCCGCTGCTGAGGCGATTGTGCCAGTTCTTCTGGGTGAGTGGATGCAAGAGTGGTAGACGGGGCACGGAGTCGGGGCTGATTTGCGATAGCCCAAACCAGATCAGCAATATCCCTGTTAGCATCGCCATGCCTTGCCGCAGGGCGCTATCGACTCCGGCAAACTGTCCGCCTGCAATTAACACTGAACTTAATGCACCGATGCCTGCACCGACTAGGGCGTAGCTGAGAATTCGGCCAAAGTTGAGCAGTCCGTGAAACCAAATTTGCTGCTGCCAGGACGGTTTCTCTCGCTGCTGTGAAAGGGAGAAGGCGACTGTGATCGGGCCACACATTCCTGTACAGTGACCAAAGCTTCCTAAAAATCCCAGGGCGGCAATGAGTAGTAAATCCAGCATTTCGTTTCAATGAAGATGGCGATCGCCACTTACAGTCCTGCGGAAACTTCAACTATTTCAGTATCTCCAATCGGCTGACCATTGTGGACCAGTTCATCATGTCCATTCGTGCTTAAACTAACGGTAATTTCATGGCTACCTGGTTCTAAGTTGGCAAGATAGTACCAATTGCCATAGAGCCGCGTGATTTTTTCACCATTGATGTAGAGATGAGCGTGTCCCTCAGTTGGGCTACTGGGCTGCTCTAAATTTTCGGGAGCAAATCTGAAATTAGAAGTTTGTATTTCTAGATTCCATCCCTGCGTTGGGTCTTGATGCACAATCAAATCTACTGACGGCACAGGTTGCCCATCAGGAATTTCCAGGGCTTCGTGGGAGTGAGATTCATCATGCTGTGTGTCAGACTGTATCTCATTTCGTGGATGCTGATGAGTCGCATCCGTCGGAGTATGCGCTTGCAGATGATCGGCTTCTCTCAAGTCTCCACTCATGCTGGTGCTGCCATCTGCGGCAATTAAAGTGAGTAAAGTGACTGAAGCCAGCAGTAACCGATGTTGCAACTTGTAATTCATGTTCAAGATCTATAGTTTAAAAAGTTAACTCACCGTAGAGGACACTGCCTCGATTTGATGAATTAGGTTTAACGTTTGCTGGTAAGCGATCGCCGCTCCCTGATTAGAGAAATGTTGGGCAGCCTGCTGAAGGTCAGCGATCGCCTGCCGCTTTTCGCCCAACTGATAGCGAATTAATCCTCGGCTGCGGTGAGCTTCGGCGTGGTCGGGTACTTGTGCCAACACCTGAGTCAAATCGTCAATTGCAAGCAGTAGATTTCCTTGACGGTGGTAAGCACAGGCACGGTTGTAATAGGCTCTGGTGTTGGCATGATTAAACCGGATTGCTTCAGAAAAATCTGCGATCGCTCCATCCTGATCGGTTAACACCAGTTTTGCTAAGCCGCGATCGCTGTAGATTTCTGCCAGCACGTTTTGAGTTAAACCGGGCTGATGCAGAGATTGTTCGTAGTCAGCGACCGCCTTTCGGTAAGCGCCCAACTCAAACTGAGCTAACCCTCGGTTGTAGTAAGCGCGAAAGTCATCTGGACGGTGCTGCAAAAGCTGGTTGTAATCGGCGATCGCCTGTTCAAACTGCCCCACTCGATCGTGGGCCAACCCTCGATTTAAGTAAGCTTCTGGATTGTTAGTATCAAGGCTCAATGCTTGGGTGCAATCCTGTATGGCGCTGCCATAGTCACCTTGTTGAAGGTAAGCCAGACAGCGATTGCTCAGCGCTGCTGCAAACCGAGGATTGGCTTGCAGCGTTTGGGTGAATTGAGCGATCGCCTCTGTGTAATTTGCCTGCTCCAGGGCTATTATTCCTGCCCGAAAGAAGGCCTGCGGCTGGTTTAAATCACTGGCGATCGGACTTGCTAGCCCAGGAAAAGGGACTAACATCACCAGCAACCCAGCCGCAGTTCCCACAATCAGACCGAGGCAGTGCGGGCGAATAAGCTTACCAGCCCTTCTCAGCCTGATCCAAAACATAAGCCGCTACATCCTCAATTTGCTGGTCAGTCAAGCGTCCCTTAAAGGCGGGCATGGCGTTCTTGCCCTGCGTAACCTGCCGCTGGATTGCCTCAAGAGAAGCCATCTCGTATTGCTCTAGCGTCTCCTGCTTTAGGGTTTTAGCTCGGTTGATGACATTGCTCCCAGCCGCATGACAGGCGGCACAGTTAGCACTGAAGACTTTAGCGCCATTCGCCAGATCTGTGGCAAGGGCAATCGAACCTGGAAAGATAAAGGAAGAAAGGGTGAGGGCGATCGCCAACCCGATCGCCAACCATAGCTTTTTCAACGCAGACTCCTCTAACTGGATCGGACACTTACTATCCTCACCAACCTCCCGTCTTCCGTCAAAAGACAGGCTGTAAAACTTCCAGGACTTAGGCGATCGCTCTCCACAATTTGCCTTCTAACTGCGTCTCTCAACGTCGGTGCGGCTTCGTAAATAGTCTGCCAGGATGCTTCTCAGTTCCACTAATCCAGCCGTGTTTGCTGCGATCTGCTCAGCGTTCACATGGCTTCGCTCAGTCGTCGCCGCAATTTGCTCAGCGTTCGCATTAATTCGCTGATCAAACTCTGCTCGGCTAGCTTGCAGTTCCTGTTGAAAGGTTTGATAGGAGGCTTCCTGGCGCTGCCTGAGCTGATCGATCGCCAGCAGGATGGTTTGCGCTAAAGCTTCTAATTGATCAATCCGAGTAGGTCCAGTCGTCATGAAAGCTTTTACAGTCTTATTTCCTTGCAGTTTACTGGATAGGAGTCAGGTTTGAGCGATCGCCTAACCAACCTGAGCCTATTCCACCTGATCAGGATCAAGCCCCATTGCCCTCAGGCGTTCTGCTAAACGGTTTGCCCGCTGACGTTCTTGCTCTGCGACTTCCTGAGCGGTCGGCAGAAGAATACCTTCTGGAGTCTCCCACCGCAACCAACGAGTGGTGATGCTTTGATAGGTCCCGTCCCAGAGGGTAAGTGCAAGTCCGATCTGTTCGCTGATCAATCGCCCCTGATCGTCTGATTCCATTGATTCGTAAGAACCATTATGAGTCGTGAAGCCAGCTAGCTCTGCGGTAAAGGGGTCAAACCAGATATATTCTGGGACGCGCAGTTGATCTTGATAAATTTGCTTCTTCTCAACTTTGTCGCGTGTGGCGGTGCTTTCTGAAATCATTTCTATGACTAAATTAGGCGCTTTTTCTTCTTCCCAAACCACCCAGCTTTTGCGCTCTTTTCTGGGAACGCCCAAAACAACGAAAAAGTCCGATCCGCGAAAATCTTGATTTCGCACCTGCCGAAGGCTGAAGTAGACAAACATATTGCCGCCGACGAAGAAATCCTGGCGATCGCTCCAATGTAGCTCCAGAGATTCGATCAGCAGACGCATTTGAGCCGCATGGCGAGGTGTTTCCATCGGGATGCCATCGTCGTAGGGAAGTTCGTCTTGAGTTGGTGGAATGGTGACTCCGTAATATTCCAGTTCGCGTCGTCGGAACGGTTCGATTTTGATGGACATGGTAGCAACTCCGTGTCTGTAGTCTGCAAGCTAACCGTGAAACGAGAGGCTTAAGGGCTTAAGGGCTTGAGATCTCCAACTTCTCAAAGAAGTTGGAGATCTGTCCACTCATTTCTAGTATTGAAATGAGATTTCTAAGAGAGAATTCACCCTTAGGTAGGGGCAAGTTTTGCCAGAATCTTTGCAGTTGACCGACATTTTGATGCTAAACCTGCCCCTACAGGTATTTTGTTTGCTAGAAATCTCCTGAGGTAAATCCTACCTACATTTTCCCTTGCTCTGCCTGGTGTTTGATCAAACGCTGCACACTCGCCAGAGCGGGATTGAGTTCGTAGCTGCGGCGATTGGGGTGGAGCAGGTAAGCGGATTGTTCCTGCTCAATCATCAGTACATCCTGACGCACCAGCCCGTCTAGTAGCTTTTGAGCCGCCCCAAACATTTTGTTTTTAACGAAGCGGCGGAAGCGTTCGGGCAATTTGTGCAGGCGATGGAAGGCGTTGAGTGAGGTGAAGTGGATGAGATAGGCTTTGGTGCGGGTTTCGTGGATGGGACAAAACAGGCAGTAAATTTTGAAGTCGTTGCCAAGAGCCGATGCCCAGTGGGGGTAAATGTAGCTGACATCGAGCGGTTCGGGGTGAAGCCGCCGCAATGCCGGAAAGATCAGTTGAGAAACAGACCAGATTTTGTCGATTTTGTAGTAGCTCTGCGCCTGATAGTGAGCATCGACGCGATCGCCCCCTTCCTCCAACCCCTCTAACTTCGCCTCTGCCCAAGCCTGATAGTCATCATGCAAATGCCCGTGATACATATCCATCAGGTTCTCGATCAAAAAAGAGAAGTGAGCTTCACACTCAATGATCGAGACGGTAGCGATGTAGTTGAGATGATCCCACTCCGGCAAACCCATTGGCTGAACAACTGGCTGCTGAGCCTCAGAGTCCCCCAAAATGAGAGATTCAGGAAGCTGAGAGGACGATAGTTCGCTGCCAGGGTAGAGCCAAATGAAACCGTCCAGTTCTCGCACAGGATAGCGACGAATTTGGCAGGTCGGCAGCTTCTGGTTGTCTGCCAGGTAAGGAACGGCGGCGCACTGTCCCGCTGCGTTGAACTGCCAGCCGTGATAGGCGCATTCCAGCCAATCTTCAATGACTTTACCTTCGCTCAGCTTGACGTGGCGGTGGGGGCAACGGTCTTCCAGGGCGTGAATCTGTCCGGTGCGATCGCGATACAGCACAATGTCCTGATGCCACAGGGTTACGCCGAGCGGCTGAGCCTGCACTTCACTGCTGCGGGCGACGACATACCAGTGATTAGGGTTGATGCCCAGCCGCCGCACATCCCGATGGGTAGAAGAAACGTCCGTGATCATATCTGCAACATTCCTTGAGGATTGACCGAAAGCAGCGATCGCCGCTGAAGTCCTTCTCGATGCAGGATCTCGTTCGCTGCTAGTAAGCCACTGCTAATTGCCCGCTCCATTAAGCCGCAGGGGAAAGGCATCTTTACCCAGTCTCCCGCAAACAGCAGGTTGGTTGCGGCGGTACTAGTTTCTGGGCGCTCAGCGTAGCTGTTAGGCGGGAATCCGGCAAAGTTTTTCTGATTTACCAGTTCTCGGTGCAAAACGGTCGCCTGTTGCAGTTCCGGCACGATTTCATAAAGTTCTCGCTCAAACGTGGTTAACAATGCCTGCTGCGTTGGAAATTCGGCTTCTTTGTAGCAGTAGGCATGAAGTTCAACCACGCTGCCTCCAGTGCGTTTTGCCCAGTCGATGTAGTCTTCCTGAATACGGTGATAGAGGGTGATGCTGTCGGTCAGGCTATAGCCCGATAGGGAGGCAAAGTTGCTGTGCTGCCAGGAAAAGTCGCGGTCAAACCAAAAGCGGGCAACCGCAAACGGATCAGCTACCACGAGCTGTTCTACCTGTTGCGCCACCTGAGGATGGGCTTCGCCTTCGGACAGAGAAAATAGGTGCTGAATGCCCGGTATATCTGCCGCAAAGACGTAGAAATCTGCCTGTACGGTTTCACTGGGAACAGCTTCAGCGGCGATCGCCACCAACTGCACTTCCTCCCCCTGTCGCTGAAGCACCTGAAAGCGAGGCAAATCGCGCTGGGCCGGGCCACGCTGGACGCGCCCCTGCTGGTCATACATTGCGCCATGACAGGGACAGTGAAAGGCACCATCGGCTCTCTCATGCACCGTGCAGCCTTGATGGGTGCAGCTTAGAGAAACGGCTTCGGTGCTATTGGGGGCGATCGCATAGACCGCATCACCCGCACCAAAATATTCCAACTGGTCGGTGCTGAGCAGCGGATTACGCTTTACCCAAAAGGGTACCCGACTGCTGCCATTGCCCCGCTGATAGCTGAGTGCCCTGACCTGTCCCTGCTCCCAGCGCACACCGCTAACGGTGACATCCGTAAAAATCGTGCCGCCGTTTTGCCGAATCGACTGGGCGATCGGCTGCACCAAGCTTCTGCCCATGTCCTGACGAGTTCCGTTAAACGCCAGCCCTTCTGGATTGCCGAAGAAGTAGAAGTGGAAGAACTGCATTAGCTCTCCGGCACTCATGACATCGGGCGCATTCAGGCTGGACTTGGCAAAGGGTAAGAAATAGAGGTCATACAGCCCTCGAGGAAAGTCGTTTTTTGTCCATTCTGCGACAGAAAGATGGTCGAGCCGCTGGAAACTCTTTTGAGCATTAAATCCGGTAATTTCTCGAAACACCTGCCAGTGTTCATACTTGGTCAGGTTCAAGCCCCAACGCAGGCGATTTGAAGAAGATACCGCCAAGTCAACAATATTCCAGGGAAAGGCAGAGTGGCTGGGGCGAAAGACTTCTGGACGATATTGGCGATCGCGGTAAACCACTGAGTAATATTCCAGCGACTTGAAATTATCTGCCGCGCCAATTTCCTGTACCAGCCCGTTTAAGTTGTAGTACTGCGGAAAGAAACCGTGAAACCCATGCTCCATCATGAAGGTTTCATCACCGACCTGAATTTCCCAACTGGCAACTTTGCCGCCCAGTTGAGCCGATCGCTCTAGCAGCGTGACGGCAAATCCACGCTGACTGAGTTCGTAAGCACAGGCTAAACCTGCTAAACCACCGCCTACCACAGCAACGCTTTTGGGCTGACTGAGATGGCGAGGCAAATCAAGTCTATCTTGCTGAAAAACCGAGGGCTGGGGTTTGGCGAGGCGGGAATAGCCAACCAGCCCTCCGATCGTACCGATTCCAAAAAGCTTGAGTAGTGTTCGTCGAGAGACGGATTTCAACAGGGCAGAACCTAACGCTTCACTCATTATTTACGATAACCAGGGCAGGAATGGATGGTTTATGTACTAAGTTATTCAGACCATGAATCATACCAACCCCTGGCGATCGCCCCTTTTCCTCCAAAACCTGATAGAACCTTTGCGGGGCAGGAGTTACAGCCCTTTTCCACAAAATTACTAGCCGACAAGGCTCTTTATCATGTCTCTACATTCAGAGAAGTTCCCAATTCCTTGATCCCCGTTACTTAAGCGTAAGCGTTACGGCGTTACTCAACCCGCGCTATGCAATTCGGCTGCCATTTCTAAGAAGAGTAGATGTCGCCAGGGCTACAGTTTTGCTAATGTAGAATACTTCGGTATTAGAGGCTCTTTGCCCTTCTACTTGTAGAGAAGTTATGTCAACAGGGCCTGATCTTCTAGCTTTAGCGAGGCAGGGCAATGCACGGGCGATCGCCATTCTGATTACTCGCTCTTTCCGTTACTTTGCCCTACCCTTTTGTTAATCTAATTGGCGTTTGGAGAGTTTTTGGAGTTTTGTCTGAAAAACTAATCGAGTTGGGAGGCGAACCCGCTCGTTATGGAACGTACATACAGCGACGAATTCCTTCCTACTACGTTCTTCTGATAGCAGTATGGGCCTCATCTTGGCTCTACTACGTTGGCAACGTTATTCTTCTCGCTCTTTATATAATCTGGCTGCGAATGCTACTGCACACTAACGATTGAGATGAGCCGCCGCAGATAACTTCTGATTCTCACAGATAACCTCTTGGCGGTCGGCTCCATCGATTTGTTATCTTGCGCCTGTACACTGCCGCTTTCTAATGGTTACTTTAGCAATCGAACAAAACCTGCTTGCTCAAAGTGTTGATCAGTCGTTGACGCTTCTTGAATACTCAATTGTTGCATTATGACAAATGAGGTACAGTCAACCAGCGACCATGCTTTATCGGGTCTGCTTTTACAAAGTTCCCAGGCGATCGCATCAGTAGCAGCATCAATATGAATCACCTCGACAAAGGGGGCTGTCTTGATCGAATCAATGTACTGAAAAAGACTGGTGCGGGGTGCGCGTTGACGACTGCCTAGCAAAGCAACCAATTCAGCCACAACATAATTTGTGGTGATCAAGGTCTGTCGCTGCTGTTGTGCCTGAGCAAAACACTGAGCCGCTTGAGTGTGAAACGATTCAGTAGGAATGATCAGACTCGCCCAGCCAGACGTGTCAATAAACAGCCTACTCAATGGGGTTTAGCTCCTGTGCTAGAGCTTCACCGATATAGAAATCATGATTTTCGGCAAGGTCAGTTGTGCCCAGGTGGAGTGTGCCGATTAGGGGTGTGATGGGGTCATATTCGGTTGATTGATTAGATGGGGGAGACAAAGAAGAGTTTGTGGAAATTGCCGCTAGAGCCGTCTCAGTTCCAATCTTCCTAAGTGCCTCTGCTGCTGCATAGCGAACTTGTGGAGTTTCATCCTGCAATAACTGAGACAACAATGGAACTGCTGTTTCAGTGCCAATTGCTCCCAATGCCTCAGCCGCATCTTCACGAATTTCAGGATTTGCATCCTGTAAGGCTTGAATCAGAGTGGCAATTACACTCAAAGTTTGCAGCAATAAGCGTTCCAACGGCATATTTAGAGCATTAGCTTGAACAGCTAATCGTTTCTCTAAATCATCGGGAAGTTCGATCGTCAATGTTTTAGTCATTTGCCTACATTTACTGAAATATTTAAATCCACTGCCGTTTACCCAGGATTGAGCCAAGCTCTGACCATCTCAATTGGAATGCCCGCAGGTGCAAAGATAACTTTTACAGCCTCTAGTAAGCCTGCGTTAAATGCAGCACGAAGGCGATCGCGCAATGTTGGATCATTTTTGATTGCCAATTCAATAGCTTGTGAATTTTTCAGCACTGGATGGCTTTGAACCTTCATTTCGACGTAATGCTGAGCTTCAACAGTTGTTGGATAAGCATGCTCCAAGTGATCAAGTAGTTCCTTGATTTGAATAGCCGCTTCTGCAAGATTTTGATCGGGAGCATAGTTGTGAGTATGGGTATGAGTCCCTCTTTTAAAGTAGCTTTGAGTATTAATGATACGTTTAGCCTCTTCTGACATCAGATTTCTTCTCCTTCATGATTGTGTGTATGAGTTCCATTCTCAAAGTAGATTTGAGTATAGATGTTCCTTGAACTTTCAGTTTTTTTCAAAGGTTCAAGCTTGACAAACTGAGCTTTTTGAAAAACTTCGTAGTTGTAATATTGACAGCGATTTTGGAGTTTATGAAGCTCGTTAAATAAGCGCTCAAAGTCCAAGGTTGATGGATGATCATCGCTTATGTCAAAGAGAATGTCTCTCAACTTAGATGAGAGCAAGATTTCAGCAGCTAAACCCCTTTTACATAAGTAAGAAAATGAATAATTTTCATAACAGAAAGCCATGCCATCGGAGTTGAGCAACTGGTTGATGAGTCTCTCTGCTAACCTGCTAGCATTCACTCCAGTACAAAGTTGCCTCAACTCATATAGAATTTCAGACTCGTCTTCTTGTGAGACAAAATCTTTGCTATCTAGCCAAGAAAAGATAACCGAAAATGCGTCTTCCGTGTCGATCGCCCCAAGGGCTTCACAAATGCCGCGATAAAATCTGCTGCTTTTCCCTGGTTGCATTTCTTCTCTCAGGATTGGGATAGCTTCGTTTCCTAAAAGTTGCCCAAGTGCTACCGCTGCGCTGATTTGAGTTTCTTCATCTTTCAAAGCTTTTAGAAGATAAGGCTTGGCTGATTTGTCTCCAATTGCACCTATCGCACCTGCTGCCTGACGACGAAATGAAGGGTTCACATGCCTTATCAGAATATCAGTCAAAGCTTGAACTACTGAAGAGCCACCGATTTTCTCAAGAAGATAAGTAGCAGCCTCAAATACACTGATATCTTCTTCATTCTTTATAGCTTCGAGCAACTGTGAGATAACAGATTCATTTTTGATAGCTTGTAGTAAGTGTGAATTTTCCCTCATAACACAAAGCTCATGCAAGGCATTGATAGCATATCTTCGGTCTGAGCTTTTAGGGACTTTAAGCGCTTTGACTAATCCTAAAACAGATGCTTCATTACCGATCTCTTTAAGAGCTTTTATCGTCGTCCAAGGAACATGATCGTCTTCAATTTGTAAGCAGTCAATTAACTTTGAAACAGCTCTCGCATCTCCAATTTCTCCCAATGCTTCAATAGCTTCCCACTTCACCCATCGCTCTGGGTCATCTAAAGCCTCAATGAGTTTAGGAACTGCTACTGAACTACCGATCTTTCCCAAAGTTTCAATTGACAAAGCTCGAACATCTTTATCCTCATCTTCAACTGCTTTAATTAAAGCTTCAACTAGCTCAGGAGAAGGCGATTTGATATTCAGAGCAGCTAAAGTGCTAGCTGCCTTTCTGCGGACAGGGACACTTTTATCCTTCAAAGCCTCATGCAGTATTGGAATCAATTCATTCTGATCGAGATCTAAGTGTGCAACTTCTCGAAACCCCCTTAAAATCTCAAGCATGGAGTCGATTTTTTCTTTTGAGGATCGCCTTTCAAGAACTTCTCGAACTCCAAAGAACGCTTCCTTATCTATGGCGCACAAATATGCCAATTTACGAGCTATCCTCCCATAGCCGCGAGGTCTAGTTTGCTTTTTCTGATTCTCTAAAATTCTTTGAACTTCAGCTTTAATATTCAGGTTTTTCAGCATAGAAATAGCCCTATCTTCCATGCTTTTACCGCACCCACTACCTAGTAGACCTGAAACGTCAAAGATGGACTCACTGTCAATCTCTGCTAAGGCAAATGTCATATGTCTCCAGAAACTGTCTTTTGCATCTTCGCTTGCCTCATAAACGTCTTCAAGCATTTGCTCTCTAAGTTCCGGATCAAGTATTCCAGCACCGATTCTCCCTAGTGCCTGAGCCAAATAGTTCCGAAGACCTTTATCCTCTCCATCTGTACGACCAAGCGCTTTAAGCAAATATGGGATAGATGCTTCATTGCCAATTTTCACCAGTGCCTTTGCTACTGCTTCTCGCACTTCAGAGTTTTCATCTTCTAAAGCTCTTGATAACGCTAAGACTGTATTATCATCCTCAAATCCAAGTTTCTCTATAGCCCTAGCCGCTGCTTTCCGTACTTCAGCATCTTCATCTTCTAGGGCTTGAGATAAAGCTAAGGCACTATCACTATCTTGGTGCCCAATCTCTTCCAGTGCTCTGATAGCCTCTTTGCGAATCTTAGGATTTTGATTGCTTAAGATGATTAATAATTTTGGAACGGCTGTCGCATCTCTCAATGTGCCAAGATTAGATATTATGCTGTCCCAAATATCTAAATTCTCATTATTCAGCGCATCGATTAACTTCGATGTTGCGGCTTTATTGCCAAGCTCTCCAAGCCTATAGATTGCATTGATGCGAATTGACTCTTCTGGATCTTTTAACGCTCGGTATAGTTCTGAAAGAACCAGGTGAATCTCAGGCTCTGTCAAAGACGCTCCAATTTTACCTAACGCATCGACTGTTCCATCGCGAATCTTTTTATCTTTGTGGTTAAGAAAGTTACGTAGATATGGGATGGCATTGGGAGAATGAGTTTTCTTGAGCAGATCAATTTTTAGCAGATTAAAAACTGGTTGATCGTTGACCAGGCACACAGTGTCGTCTTGTAGTTCGGCTTTGACTTCTCCCGCCAGTCTAGCCCCTAATGCCAGATCAACTTCTAACGCCAGCTTCACCAGTCGCTCTGCCTGAGGTTTGTCTAAGAAGCTCATCATCAGGGCAATAGGTTCTGTCCACTTGAGATAGTTGAGATAATGGCACTGTAAAACATCATCCTCTTTGGGCAGATGTCTTAGCAAATATTTGGCAGCATAATAATCTTGAAACAGATGATGGTGAAACTCAATATTCTTGTTATCGGCTGTTCGCTGAATTAAGTGATAATTTCGCAGAAAAGCTAGCCAGTCTTTTGCTTTCTGGGCTGGAAGATCCACTTTTCCATCTAGATATTCTTCTAGAATGGCTTCAGCCGATAGGTTTTGCCCAGAATCAGCTTTTCGTTCAGGAATGACTACTAGCTGAGCAAGTGGTTTCGTTTCCTCTAGTATTCTGAACGCTAGATATTGCAATAATTCCGCTTGCCATGTGTCGAGAGATCCTGGCGATGAAATCGATCCTTTCGAGTCTCGACTGTATTTATGATCATCATATTCCTTTGTAATCCATTTAAATAGCTCACCTCGATTTTTAGGAACATCCTGCCTGGAGCCAAAAACCTTACAAATCATACCAAGCAAGAGTGGAGTATCTGCCAACTGTCGGAGGTGCCCCTTAATCTGCCTCAGTAAAGCATCAGCGTACACAGGTAAACGCTTCTGCACAAACTCCCGCACTTGCACATCCGTCAACGGCATCATCTTTAGCTTTGTGCTGATGCCCAAATCACCCCCAATTTCCAGATCTCGCGTGGTAAAAACCATCGGGGTTTGGCTACGAGTCTGCCGGAATGCAGCTACTGTATTTCGAGCTGGGTCGGATGGCAATTCGTTTAACCCATCAAACAGAAGAAATAGCTTCTTCTCATTTAAAAGTTGCTCAACTTTTGCTCGACTGAGCGTTAATCCTTCTTGACTAAAAGCAGATTGGATTTGCTCTTCGACAGACCTTTGAAAGTATCGAAGCCTGATCAGAACGGGAATAACAGATGGGTGAGATATATCTTGTTGTGCCTTCTCCAATAGCAATCGTTTTAATGTTGTTGACTTACCCGATCCTGGCTTCCCCACCAACACAACATGTTTATCCGCGTGTTTCTGTAACTCTACTAAAACATCTAGAGCCTCTTGCTGCGCCTTCTTGGAAGACGATTTCTTTGGCAAGGGTTTTGAATCGTCCTGAGAAGATGAATAGGGTTGAACGTACAGAGGAATTTGTATCCGAGTTGGCATGTAATAGTCTTGCCAGTCTCGACTATCGCGCTCTGTGCTAAGAATTGCTTGCAGGTAAGGCTGGAAACCGATATTGAGAGTCATGTGGGGGGCGATCGCAATGCTCTTATTCTATCCGATTCAGATTTTGTCCGAGGTGAGATTTGTCAAGCTCTAGAGACTCGTCCATACGGTTCTAGTAATGCTTCCCACTAGCTCCAGGCTAATTTGATACTGAAAACTAACAGACAACCTTTTGGTAACGCCTCCACCGAGGACTGAGCAAGATAACAAAGGCTTGAATGAAGCTATAGCGTTAGCAGAAGAGTAAGAATAGCAGTCCCAAGTCACTTGTGAAACGACATATTGATTTATGAAGGGGCTTATACCAATTCGATTTGAGTCTGCATAGAATAGATGCTTGTGAAACAAGGGGCTTAAGCCCCTTGTTCTATGCAGCTTCACATAGAAATGGTATTAAGCCCCTTGTTCATAAGCTCGACTTTATCCAAATTCTGAATCCCTTGTCCGTTGATGGTTCTGGCATTCCGGGAGACGCTTCTGACTTTTCTCAATGTCGGCAGTATTCTATGACATCTAAAAAGTGCTGGAGCCTGGGCGCGATTCAGGCTGCATCAAGAGTAGCCCCAATCTCAAATGGATAAAGTCGAGATAAGGTAAACGCTTATAATTATGCACCTACGGCTTCTTTTGCCGCATACATCACTTCGACGGTGATTTCGGTGAGATTGCGATCGCGGGCAAACTTTTCGGTATTGCGTTTCACCTTACCCCGCACAAACCCAGGAACTTTATTTAGCTCAGCCTGCGCTTCCTTTGTCCAGACAAGATCAGAGTCGGCGCTGATCCCTTTAGTAATCACTTCTTTTGTATCGTGACCACCAAAAATCTCCAGCAAGTGATCTTCCATTCCCAAAGTGAAGGAGTTGTAGACCAAATCCGCAATCTGATTCGTGCCTTCGTAACCCACAAACGGCTTATAGCCAATTGGAAAATCTTGAATGTGAATCGGAGCCGCAATCACGCCACAGGGAATGCCTAACCGTTTGCCAACGTGCCGCTCCATTTGGGTGCCGAAGATGGCGGAGGGTTCTAGACGGGCGATCGCATCCCCAATGGCACCGTTGTCATCATTAATCATCACCTCATCACAATATTCACTCACCTGCTCCCGGAACCAGGCTTCATCATATTTGCAGTAAGTGCCCGCTAACACCACATGAATTCCCATCTCGCGAGACAAAATCTTAGTGAGTGCAGCCGCATGAGTATTGTCACCAAACACAACAGCTTTCTTGCCCGTCAGGTTTTGACAGTCAATCGAGCGAGAAAACCAGGCAGCTTGTGAAACGTACAAGGTTTGCTCGTTGATGTAGTTCTCATAGTCCACGTTTGCGCCCTGCTCATTCAACACTTGCTGAATTTTGCGAATGCAGCGGGCTGTCTCCACCACGCCCATTGGGGTAATGTCTACGTAGGGTGTTCCAAACTCTTCCTGGAGGTATTGCGCCGCCATCAAGCCAACTTCACGGTAAGGCACCAGGTTAAACCAGGCTTTGGGCAATTCCTTCAAATTTTGCACCGATGCGCCTTCAGGAATCACCTGATTTACCTCAATTCCCAAATCTGCCATCAGCCGCTTCAGTTCAGTGCAGTCATGCTGATTGTGGAAGCCGAGAGAAGTAATGCCGATGATGTTAACGGAAGGTTTCTCGGTTTTATCTGTGGGTAAACTGCCCTGTTTCTTTGCTTTGGCAATGTAAAACTGGACAATTTGTTGAAGCGTGCGATCGGCAGCTTGCAGTTCATTCACCCGATAGTGATTCACATCTGCCAGCATCACATCGCCTTTTGCGTCAATTTGGGCGCGATCGACAAAGTTTTGCAAATCCTCTTGCAGAATGCTAGATGTGCAGGTTGGAGTTAGCACAATCAGGTCAGGCGTTTCTTCTGCATCCTTGCGGGTGATGTTGTTCACCACTTTTTCTTGAGAACCCCGCGCCAACACATTGCGATCGACGGAGCTAATGGTGACGGGCGTAAAGTTGCGATCGCGCTCTAACATCGATCGCATCACATTAAAATAGTCGTCGCCAATCGGGGCGTGCATGATGGCGTGGACATTCTTAAAGGAACTGGAGACGCGGAGGGTGCCAATGTGCGCGGGGCCGGCATACATCCAGTAAGCCAATTTCATAAACAGATCTCCGTTTCGCTGAGGGTCGTTTGCCCAAATTGGACAATACTTCTGAGTTTGAGAATTGCTTACGATTGTCTCAGAGATACCGAAGGCATGAGCGATCGCTATTTATTTCTTAGGATATGGAAAAGTTGGGGGCGATCGCTGAATGGGTTGAGTGGGAAGGAGTGGGGCGATCGCTCCTACCCACTACCCCACTTTTCCCGCAACGATTCTTAATTCTTCATCCAGGACGATTCACACGAATTAACATCCCATTCAAAGTTTCAATGTTGGCGATCGCTGCATGAATTCTGTTTGCCTGTCTCTCCCATTGATCGTCCCTTGAACAGATCACAATACCTGCATGATCAGGTTGCAGCTTGTGTAAGCGAATAAAATGACGACGATTGAGCGTGAGAACGGTTCGATGGGTACGACTCGCAAACGTTAAGACCTCATCATCTGCCAGCCCACGATTTCCCGCTTCCTGAACGGTTAAAACATCATGCCCTAGTGCCCGCAAAAACTGGACAACTTGCTGAGGGAACTGTTCGTTGGCATAGAAGGCGGCCACAGCTTAATTACTCTCTTCCTCAAAATCTTCATCATTCTCACGAATGGCCGTATCAATTTCTTCAGGATTTGCGTCTGCATAAACCCAAGCATTCGCTAAGTCTGTCGCAGAAATTGTTGGATAGTTATCTAAGAGGTCGGATTCGCTAACCCCTAAGCGACGATAGCTGACTAACACCCACACAGGAATACGCGTTCCGGCAATACAAGCATCACCCCCACAAACACCCGGTGTTTTGGTAATTCCGCGCCAGCTTTGACTGAGGCTGTGAGACAAAATTTGAATTGCCTCAAGCTTTTCAGCAGGGGTCAGAGAAAGCAACTGGGTTTCTAAATCTTGTAGAGGCATTGCTGATCTCCTGGGATATTTCATTAATTTTAATGGCTTCATCACTATCAATGATGAGCAGTTTTGCCATCAGCATGAAGAGTTTGAGAGTGGATTGGATCGGTGAAGGGCGATCGCTTCTCCAATCCACCCTACTTCTACTGCAAAGGTCTCAAATACTTTGCAATTCTTTAAAACCTTAGTAAAATAGAGGACAAAGTGCGTGAGAGCTAACCAATGCACACTCGGACAAACTGGGAAGAATTAGCAACCGCCTCCCATTATTTGACAGCTACCGCTATTCAAACGCTTTTGCAACAGGAGAATTGGGCAGAAGCGAAAGAGGGATTAGATGCTTTGATTGCAGCAATGGGCAGATCTGAAAAACAAGCGGTGAGAAGCCAGCTAGTTCGTCTGATGAGTCACATTATTAAATGGAAATGTCAACCCGAAAAGCGCAGTTCTAGCTGGGCAGTCACTATTTTTTCAGCCCGAAATGAAATAGCAGATAGTCAAGAGGAAGTTCCCAGTATCAGTCGCAGTTACCTCGAATCTGTCTGGGAGAAATGTCTAGCTAGAGCCATCAAACAAGCTGAACTTGAAATGGACAAAAAGCCTGATCTGTCTTCACTTTCCTGGGAAGAAGTCTCTGAAGATGAGTATCACATAAGTGGTGAAGATGAATAAGCAGTTGCATATTGTCAACTTCAACTAAAATTAGCGCAGTGAATTTGCAGTAAGTTATGTCAGCAATTCAAATTGAAGTTCAAGGACAAGATTCAATTGCAGCGACAGAAGAATTGCTCTCGATTTCCGGTCTATCAGGTAGCTGGGAAAGCCCAAATGACCTTGAGCGAGAGGGCACGTTAGTTACAATTGCCACAATTATTGGAATTGTCGGTGGAACAATGGCGATCGCAGAGCAAATTCGCAAATGGTATCAGGAATACAAGCAAGGGAAGTCTGGTAAAAAGATTGAGAAAGCATTAATTATTGGGCGCGACGGTAGTTGGTTGTTGTTAGAAAATGCTACACCGGAACAGATTGAGCAATTTTTAGAATAGTAAAGCTGAAAGCCCGTGCGAATCCTTCATCTTGACCTCAAGCTGGTTGCAGACAACTCAGTTGAGTTACGTTATTTCTTTGATAACCCCAATCAGTATGAGCGACGATCGCTGTCACTTCAAGATATTTCAGATCCGATTGAAATAGCTGAGCAAGGTTACTATTTTCTCCTTGAATGGCAGAGCTTGAGGTCAAACTTATCACCAGAAGATTACGCTAAGGTCGGCAAAAAGCTCCATGAATGGTTGGATGGAAGCGATCGCTGGCTAGTACAGCAGATCAATCAATATCCAGGTGAAGGAATTGTTTTAGCAATCTCAGCTTCAGAAGGACTTGCTCATCTCCCTTGGGAAGTTCTGCATGATGGCAACTGTTTTCTAGTTGAACGCTCGCCTGCCATTTTTCCCGTGCGATGGGCAAAACCAGATATCGTGAAGTCGCTAACGGTTGCAGCGGAACCGGAGAACCGGGCACTGCAAGTCTTATTCATGGCAACCTCTCCTCTAAACATGGAGCCTGTTCTAGATTTTGAAGCAGAAGAGGGGCGAATTCTGGAAGCGACAGCACGACAGCCTTTGTCATTGATTGTAGAAGAAAGTGGCTGCTTGTCTGAGTTGGGCTATTTGGTTAGTGTCTATGGCAAGGGTTATTTTGATGTCCTGCATCTCACAGGTCATGCAACTTTCTCCAATGGTGAACCTCGCTTCATCACAGAAACCGAAACAGGAGAAGCCTATCTTGCTAGTGCGGTTGATATTGCCAAAGAACTGCAATTTCAATTTCCCAAGCTAATCTTTCTGTCCGGGTGTCGTACCGGACAAGCAGGTCAATCAGGAGCCGTGCCTTCAATAGCAGAAGAACTGCTAAAGTCTGGAGCCAAAGCTGTATTGGGATGGGGGCAAACGGTTTTGGATACAGAGGCAACAATGGCAGCCACAACACTTTATCAAGCTGTATCAGCAGGTAAATCGATCGCTGAAGCAGTAGCGCTCACTTATCAAGCTTTGATTCAGCACAAAGCACGTGACTGGCATCTATTGCGGCTGTACGTTGCAAACACGTTACCCGGAGAATTGGTGACTCCTTTGAGAACTCGTGGACGAAAACTAGCTCCCCCGCCTTCTGTTGCAACTCAGTTTTTAGATCCTGCAACACAAACGGTAAAAGTTCCTACTCGTGAAAGTTTTGTAGGTCGTCGTCGTCAGTTGCAGAACTGCTTGCGGGCACTGAATCAACCAACCGATCAGATTGGCGTGTTGATTTACGGCATGGGTGGTTTGGGTAAGAGTAGCTTGGCAGCGCGGTTGTGCGATCGCTTTTCTCCAGAATTTTTTGAACGAGTCATTTGGATAGGTCGCATTGACCAACCAAATTTAGTGAAAAATTTAGCAAATGAGCTAGATTCCCCAGAATTGCGACGATCGTTAGAGAATCCAAATGAAGAACTGAAGTTTCGGCTACGACGAGCATTTCGACAACATCTAGCAGAAGAAGCTGCAAGACCTTTCCTGCTGGTGCTGGATGATTTTGACGTAAATTTAGAAGCGCGTGGCGAAGGCTACATACCACAACCTGAAGCTGCGACCATTTTGGAGGCTTTAGTTTGGGCAATTCGTGAACTCTCTGCACCTCATCGCCTGATTCTCACTTCTCGCTACGATTTTGAATTTACTCAGTTGCAGTATTTTGATAAGCAACCATTGGATGCATTTCGAGGAGCAGATCTGCGAAAAAAGTGCGATCGTGTCTTTAACTCCCAATCTCAGGTAAGTGAAACTTTACAAGTGCAAGTGCTAAGGCTGGCAGACGGGAATCTTGGTTTGCTGGAATATTTGAGTAATGAGATTCTGCAAAACTCAACTACTGATCCGACAGAAACTCTCAACTACTTGGAAACTAATCCAACCAATCTACGAAAGCAGGTCCTAGCAGATTCATTGCTGGATCAGATCAATCAATCAATGCAAGAGGTATTACAACGAGCATTGATATTTGAGTTACCTGTGCCAAGAGAAGCGATTACTGCAATCTGCGAAACTATTTCCGACTCTAAAGAATCCATCAATCGAGTAATATCTTTGGGATTATTGGAGGTCAGTTCTGATGGATTGCTGCGCGTACCACGAATTCTGCCGTTGCAGCCGCCTAAGAATTTAGAAGTCTGGTGTAGGAAAGGGGCTGAGACGCTGTATCACATTTATTTAAAAGATGAAAAAACAACAGAAGAAAAGCTGTTAGAAGTTCATCGGCTTTCATTGCTTGGGAAAGCAGAAAAAACTGCCGTAATAATTACAAAATTTCTGACAAAACGATGGTTTTATCGCGGAAAATTTCGTGAAGCCTTTCGGGTTTGTCACAATACTTTAACGGTTACTGAAGACTTTGATATCCTGAATCGTTTAGCATATGCCGAAGTACAGTTAGGAGGAATACATAGGGCACGAGAACGCTATCAGCAAGTCTTGAAAAAATGTCCTGATGTACGAGAGAGAGCGGCAATTTACTGCAATCAAGCGGATCTAGAAGCCAAGCTTGGGAATTTTAAGGAGGCTCTCAATCTGTATCAGCAAGCTCTGGAAATTGACAAACGTAATAATGATAAAGGAGCAATGGCAACAACATTAGCCACGATAGGGTTGCTCAAAGTTGATTTAGCCTTAACGGGAATGCTCATGGCTGAAACAGCCTCAATGGAAATCCTAAGAGTTTATATCAGAGAAGCGAGTTTTCTCAGTAAAGAAGCTCAAGCTCTTGTAGAGAGTATTGATGACTTAGAGCGGAGAGCATCAACATTACACTTGCTAGGAAGACCAGGGTAAGCGCATCTCAAAAGCTATTGACAGCTAAGGTTCGCGTTCTCGCTGGGGTCAGGCAACGCTGCTGCTAATACTCGTAACATGAAGTCATCATCCATTGCGGCTCGCTTAGATTTCTGT
>Ga0224723_1000120_pt1 | contig 49718 bp, 38 predicted proteins | sample Balambano_FR2_Me_FD_161647 | JGI IMG/M metagenome (GOLD analysis project Ga0224723, IMG submission 161647) | Freshwater sediment microbial communities from Lake Towuti, South Sulawesi, Indonesia - Balambano_FR2_MetaG | ecosystem: Environmental > Aquatic > Freshwater > Lake > Sediment | place... | reverse complement strand
CCCCTCCCCCTCCCCGGTGCCCACCAGCTAATCAACTCTGCTCTGGCGATCGCCACCCTCCAAATTCTCCAGCAGCAGGGCTGGAAGATTCCTGAAGCCGCAATCGTCAGCGGCATGGCCAAAACGCAATGGCCAGGACGGCTCCAGTGGATCAACTGGCAAAATCATCCCGTGTTAATCGATGGCGCACACAATCCGGCAGCGGCGATCGCCCTGCGCCACTATATTGACCACAGTGAAAAAGTGCGCCAGCCAGTCCATTGGGTCATGGGAATGCTGATTACTAAGGATCATGCTGATGTGTTTAAGGCACTGCTGAGAGGAGGCGATCGCCTTTACCTGGTGCCTGTGCCCGACCATCTCTCAGCCGAACCGGAAGCACTGGCAAAACTGGCGTTAGAAATTTGCCCCGACTTAGCGGGTTGTGACGTGTGTGAGGATGCGATCGCCGCTCTGCATACTGCAATAAAAACCGGGGCAGGTTTAGAATCCTTTACCCCGGTTTTGTGCGGTTCACTCTATTTGATTGGACATTTCTTCCGAGATATCGCTAGATAAAGACTGCTAGCGACTGTTCCATTCTGATTCGGCATCGGCGATCGCCTGCTCCACCGTTTTCTGATCGAGCATCGCCGCCTGCAGATTGTCGTAGATGATGCCCTGTAGTTGCTTCACATCTTCAATCTGCGGTAACAACACTTGAGCATCTTCCATCTGGCTAGCGCTCACCATCCGTGCCCGATCGGGAGGAGTCACCTCTGCAGGAAGAGCGGTAAAGTAGCCGTCTTTCAGCGCTTCGACTGTTGAAGGCAGAACATTGGCAGCTTTTGCGAAGGCAAGCTGGTTTTCATTGTTGGTGACAAACAGCGCAAACTTGAGGGCAGCATCAGGCTGATCGGTCGATTGGGGAATCACTAGATTCATTACGGCAACGCTTTTTGCCCCAGTGGAACCTGTAATTTGAGGGGCAACACCAGAGACTTCGGCGATCGCAGGTGCATTGGTTGCAACCGTTTCCAAGAAATGGGGACTAGAAGACAGCAGCGCCACTTCTCCCGACTGATACAGTTCGATCGCCCGTCGATGTCCCTGGGTTAACACTTCCCTGGGCAGCAGTCCCTCTTTGTACAAATCTACCCAGTACTGGAAAGCAGCCAGACCTTCAGGCGTGTTGAATGCAGCCTGTCCTTCCTCATTTACAAGCTGAACGCCCATCTGAGTAAACGACTGCAACACCTCAGCCGAGTCTTCCGATACAAACGTCACAAAGAAAGCATACTTACCCGTTGCTTCTCTCACCTGACGGGCAACTTCAGCCAAGTTTTCGTAGGTCGAAACCTGATCCCATTCTGTATCTTCCGCCGCCGGAAGCGGAATACCTGCCTGTTCCAAAAGCTGCTGGTTGTAGATCGTAACGCTCGTCGTGAGATACCAGGGAATGCCAAAACTTGTATCGTCTAACGTACCTGCCTCCCAAATTTTGGGCAGATACTGCTGCTGCTGTTCTGGCGAAATCTTGTCTCCCAAGTCTAACCAGGCGTTTAAGCCCGCCAGTTGAGCGGCAAAGTCAGGGTTCAAATTCACCACATCGGGTGCGGTTCCGGCAGAAACAGCCGTGAGAATTTTGCTTTGCATATCTGCCCAGGGTACATCCACCCAACGCACCGTCGTCCCTGGATTTTCTGACTCAAAGGTGGCAATAAGCTGGTTGAAATAGTCGGTAAACTCCGGCTGAAGTTGCATTGTCCAAAATTCAACTTCTTGAGTGCCCGACTCGGCTTCCAAATTGGTCGGCCCGGCGCTGCAACTGACCATCCAGCTTAACAACAGCCCCAACAGGGCAAAGATGCCCAACCGTTTCCACTTGCTGATTCTTCCCATGTTCCCACCCACCGCGACGAAGTTGGAGTCTAGTGTAAGGATTGATTTTGTGCTTCGCGCACGACAATCAATCTTTTTTGCTCAGAACTACAGGTTAAAGGTTATAGGATACAGTTCTATGTCCCTAATTTCCTACCCCCTGTTCCCAATTTGCTTTTTTGAAGAAATGCGATCGCACTATGCGGTGAGCCAGGGGCCCCAGATGGCAAAGGTAATGCCGGGGTTTTGGATGTTGACGAAAAGAGTTTGTCCGTCTGGGGAAAAGCAAACTCCGGCGAGTTCGCTGGCGTTGAGCGCGTTGTGAGCAAATTGGTAAAGTTCTCCGCTGGGGGTGACTCCGACGATGGATTGGCGAGTGCTCCCATCTTCACAGATGAACAAGTCCCCAAATGGCAACAGGGTAATGTTATCGGGATTCTTCAACTGGTTTGCGTCGGTCGGTTCAACGAATAGCTCCAGCGTGCCGCCCTGCTCGGCGGTGCTGCCCGGAACGTAGCGCCAGACTTGCCCTAGCCCCGTTGGGCCGCCGCTGGTGCAGCAAAAGTAAAATTCGCCGTTGCCATACCAGATGCCCTCACCCCGGCTAAATCGGGCTGCACCAAAGCTAGCTCCTTCTAGCCGCACGCTGTCAGTGGGCGGGTCAGGGTTAGCAATTGTCACCCATTCAGTCTGCATCGGCTGTCCTATAGGAATCGGGTTCGATCGGTTGCTGGTGTCAATTCCGGGTTGGTGGGGCAGGGCGATCGCCTGCAATACGCCTCCTGCCTGCAAGTTACCGGGTTCATCTGGAATGAAACGGTAGAACAGTCCATCGGAACGATCTTCGGTCTGGTAAACGATCCCGGTTGCCGGATCAACGGCGATCGCCTCATGGTTGAATCGCCCCATTGCCACCAGCGGAACCGGATCGACGGGTTCTGTGGCGCTAGCTAGAACCTCAAAGTTATAGCCGTGAGCCATCTCAACCGCTTCTGTGTCTGGTATAGAAACATCTTCTTCGCAGCTAATCCACGATCCCCAGGGGGTTGCACCTCCGGCACAGTTGCGGTGAGTGCCTGCCAGGGAAACAAAATCTCGGACTAAGCAGCGATCGCCATCCAAAACCAGTGTGGTGGTGCCGCCGCGTCCGGTGGGGTCGTAGGTTTTTGGGGAGGGGGCGATCGCCGCTGGCTTATCCAACTCGCCCAGATTCATCTCATGGTTGCGAACCAGAATAATTGTATTGTCGCGTCCGGCAAACGCCGCCATGCCGTCTGGGTTGCCCGGAACCTGATTACCGTCGCTCATCACGTTCCCAGTTTGAGAGACAATCCGATACTGGAAACCTCTGGGCAAATCCAGCAAGCCCTGTGGGTCGCGTAGCGGAGTGCCATAGCTACGTCCGCGAATCGATTCCCCCCGAATTTCCCTGGAATACAGTGCCTTGAGGGGGGCGGCCGCTAGAATGCTTCCAGCCGCCCCGGCTCCCGCCAAAGTAAAGAACTTGCGTCGTGAAACCATCTATTCTCCTGAGTCTCCGTTACACTCGTCGCCAGGACTATTACACTACCCTCGTTACCAAGCTACCCTCGTTACCAAGCTCCAGCTTGGTAACGAGGGAAGAGGGTAAAGCTTAGCGCCCTACACTCCCTCAGCTAAAACTCAACTTTTTGGGGAGAAATTCAAACCAAAATTTTTACTTCAGCCGCGCAGGCGGTAGCGCGTTCCCTAGCTTGCTCAATGGTGTGACCTGTGGCAAGTGCTACGCCCATGCGACGGTTTTTGTAGCAGGTGAGTTTGCCAAATAGCCTCAGCTTTGTCTCAGGAATCTGGAGGGCGCGATCGACTCCAGTGGTTTGTGGGCTATCCCCAGCTTCGGGAGCCAAAATCACCGCAGAAGCACCGGGTTTGGTCAGGGTGATAGAGCCGATGGGCAGTCCGGCGATCGCCCGCACATGAAGCTCAAACTCCGACATATTCTGGCTAATCATCGTCACCATACCCGTATCGTGCGGACGCGGGCTGACTTCGCTGAAGTAGACGGTTTGCTCTCCATCGGGTTTACCCTGAATGAATAGCTCCACGCCAAAAATGCCCCAGCCGCCCAGCGCGTCGGTGATTTTTTGCCCAACTTCCTGACACTGAGCCAGCGTCTTTTCGAGCAATGGGCAGGGTTGCCACGACTCGCGATAGTCACCGCTCATCTGAACATGACCAATCGGCGGGCAGAATGCAGTGCCGTCAATTGATCGCACCGTTAGCAGCGTAATCTCGGTGTGAAAATCAACAAATCCTTCGACGATGACTCTGGCATTTTTAGCCCGACCGCCCGTATGGGCATAGTTCCAGGCGGGCAAAACTTCGGCTTCGGCGCGAACAAGGCTCTGACCTTTCCCCGACGAACTCATGACGGGTTTGACGACGCAGGGTAAACCCAGAGTGGCGATCGCCTGTCGATATTCCGCTTCTGTCTCAGCAAACCGATAGGGCGATGTTCTTAACCCCAACTGCTCAGCCGCTAGCCGCCGAATGCCTTCCCGATTCATCGTCAGGTTAGTGGCTCGGGCCGTTGGCACGACGCGCCAGCCCTCTTGCTCTAGCTCAATTAGCGTTTCGGTGGCGATCGCCTCCACCTCTGGCACAATCAGGCTTGGACGCTCTTTTGTCACCAGCCAGCGCAGCTTTGCTCCATCCAGCATATCTACTACATGAGCGTGGTGGGCAACCTGCATTGCAGGCGCGTTGGCATAGGAATCAATCGCAATCACCTCCAACCCTAGGCGCATCGCCTCAATGGCGACCTCCTTGCCCAGTTCTCCTGAGCCAAGCAGCAGCAGCCTTTGAGCATTGGTGGTCAGCGGTGCCCCCCAAACTTGATGGGTCGAAAGAGAAGCTGGAGCATTCATGACAGTAAAAAATGACGGAGAAACCAGAGATTGATTAGGTTTTTGTGTAGATGCAGGCAAAATGCCCATACTCACACAAAGGCTCGAATACATCGAAAACAGAGTGATATAGGGCCGTTCTCAGGTCGCCTCATTATCATGCCTTACTGCGGAACCGGGTTCTAGAGGGTAGTCATCTGAATTAATAGTCGTTTATCCTTTGTCACCCGTCGTGGCTCAGAACCTCAAATTGAATTGGTGTCAGCTAAAAATCAAGCTTATTCCAGCAAAAAACTGCCCCCATCACTGCTGTCAAACCAAATTTTTCAGTGTTTTTCTCAATTTTTTTCAAATAAATTTTGTTCAACTGTACTTTTTTCTCTAAATTGTGTGTAATATCGCTGGTAAATCAGTAAGTTTCACAGCAGAGAAACTTACATCGGCTAATAGCAGGGTGGCATCTTTTAAGGTTTGTATCCTTCGACTAAGACTGGCAATTCTGACTTAAATTAGGTACCATGCGCTAGCGCTAATCCCGCTGCACTGACTGTTTCTAAACTCAATTCGATTGCCTAACTTCTTCTAACTTCTGAACGAGCGGACAAAACTGTGTTTAGCAGCTTCAAGGGTTTACTATCAAAAAAGACTAAAGGGATCGGGATAGAGTTGACTCCCGAACGAGTCAACATTGCGCGGCTGAGGAAAAAAGGTCAGGCCTTTCAGCTTGTCACTCTGGCATCTGCCGAAGTTCCAGAGGGAGTTTTTCAAGAAGGGCAGATCGTAGACTCTGCAACAATGGCAGAAATCATTCAGTCTGTCGTCGCTGAAAGCAAGGTCAAAATCAAGAACGCTGCAACGGCTATCCCTGGCGGACGAGACACCGTAACCCGGATCATTCCAGTACCCGCTGAGCTAGATGATCGGGAACTGCGGGAAATGGTTCTAAATCAGGAAGCCGGACTGTATCTGCCGTTTCCCCGTGAAGAGGCAGATGTAGACTACCAAAAACTCGGCTTCTTCGTGGATGAAGATGGAATTGAAAAGGTGCAGGTGCTGCTGGTTGCCACCCGCAAAGAGGTGACAGATTCCTATATCAGCACCTTCCAGCAGGCAGGCATCGCGATTAATGTGCTGGAAATCAGCAGTTTTTCCCTGATTCGGACGATTCGAGAGCAGCTTCGGCAGTTTACGCCCCAGGAAGCAGCGGCGATCGTCGATATTGAGTTTGAAAGTACGGAAATTTCCATCGTCGTGGATGGAGTTCCGCAGTTTTCTCGAACCGTTCCGATCGGTACATTTCAGATTCAAAGTGCGCTGAGTCGAGCGATGAACTTGCCGCCTTCGCGTAATACTGACCTACTCCAGGGTATGACGGTGCCCGTAATGCCGATGGACAGCGTGGGAATGCCAAAAATGGGCGGAACTAATCCTGGAACAGCGGCCATGTTGAGGGTGCTGGGCGAATTGGCAGATGAACTTCGCCGCTCAATTGACTTTTATCTCAACCAGGGCGACAACCTGGAAGTGGCACAGCTTTTGCTGGCGGGTCCGGGTGGGGCAATTGGACAGCTTGACGAATTCTTCTCGCAGCGGTTAAGCTTGCCTGCCAGTCAGGTTGATCCGGTGGCGGCTCTGTCCCTTGAGGTAGACCAGGAAATTCCTTCGGTTCAGCGACCAGGGCTAGGGGTTGTTTTGGGTTTGGGTCTACGGGAGGCGTGGTGATATGTACAGTCTAGACATCAATTTTCTCAACGACCGGGTTGAACGTCCGGCAGAAGCAGGCAGGCCCGACCCTCGAATTGTTCAGGACAGCCCTCGACCCATTTTTTTTGGGGTGGGCGTTGCAGCACTCTTGCTGGGGTCTGTGGTTGGGCTTTGGGTTTTCTTGCAAAGTCGCAATGCGGCTCTGGCACAGCGGCAGGCTGAGCTAGATTCTGAGCTAGCTGCTTTGCAGGCTCAACTGTCTGAGGTAGATACAATTAGTCAGCAGATTTCGGCGATTAACACTGAGGTTCAAGCTTTAGGGTCGGTGTTCAATCAAATCAAGCCGTGGTCGGCGCTGTTGCAGGATTTCCGCGATCGCGTCCCAGCTAACGTTCGGATTGGTCTGATTGAGCAACTGAGCGATGAAGATAGTGCCGCAGCAACCGCAGCGGCTCAACCTTCCCCAGCGGCTCAACCCTCGCCAGCCGCTTCTCCGGCTGACCCAAATGCTCCAGCCGATCCGGCCGCAGCCCCGGCTCCGGCTCCTCCAGCAACTTCAGTAGTTCAAATCTCTGGGTTGGCGCGTTCGTTTGACGATGTAAACGATTTCGTCTTGACGTTGAAGCGATCGCCCTTCCTGGAAGCCGAGTCAACTCGCCTACTGACCGCTGAACTGATTGACAACCCAACTCAGATCGAGTTTGGCGAAGGCATTCAGGCAAGCGACATTGAGGTAGAACTGCCGCAGGTGGTTGAATATACGATTTCTAGCCGACTGACTGACCTTCCGGCTTCAGAATTGTTTCAAGACCTGGAGAGAACACTGGCTGTCGGTTTGACAGCTAGAATTCAAGCACTTCGAGAGAGAGGAGTCATTCAGCCATGACCGTCGGTGGAGATTTCGTCCCCTCAGGGGACAGAAGAGAATATGACACTGGGGGCAACTATCCCACAGTATTTGGGATCAAGCTCACCCCACCCGTCAGTGGAGTTTTGATCGCCCTCTTGGGACTTGGCGCATCAGCCTATTTGCTAGCCAATCTGGTGCAGCCAGCTTGGCAGCGCAACCAAGAACTACGTCAGGACGTTGCCGCTAAGGAAAGTCAGCTAATCAACCGGGAGGAAAGCCAGCGACGAATTCAGGAAGCAAGGGCTGAGCTGGCAGAAGCCAGACAGTTAAGAGCCGATGTAGTTGCTCTGTTTGCCGACCAGGAAAGCGTTGACACCCTGTTGCTTGACCTAAATGAGCGAATCCAGGCGGTCAACGCTGGAATCCAGGATGAAGACAGACGGGCTAGCTTAACCCGGTTTGAGCTAAATGAGGAGTTGTCGGGTGTAGTCACCGACAGTTCGCTGGGCACCGAGGTCAACAACCGCGTCGAGCGACGAGTGTATGATGTGGAGCTTGAGGGCGACTTTCCTCAAACTCAGTCCATTATGCGAAATATTGAACGATTGCAGCCTTTACTGGTAGTCAAAAATCTTAACTCTGAACTAGATTTTTCTGCACAAAGTATTTTGATTGATGGTCAAGGCAGACTGTTGCCGAACGGTCAACCCGTCACCCGCATCGCCACTTCCTTTCAGCTACAGGCGCTAGTGCCCGTAGAAAATACACCCGCTCCAACTGCTAGCCCACCCGCAGAAGGAACGACCGAAGGGGGAGCCGTTGAGGGAGAAGCTGCTAACTAGTGAGATATCTGTGCAGCAAACTGCACTATCAGGGGCATATTTGCGGATGCGTTAAGCCGCATCAAAGTTTACCTGGCTCAACCAACTACTGGGTTCAATGATTAGCTCGATTTAGATCAACGTTAAAGGGTTTCTGAAGGAGGAGTGGAGATGAAGCATCTTAGACTGGGTAGTGCCCTGGGTGGCAGTATTTTGACGAGTGGAGCCTGGGTGCTGCTGGCAACTCAGCCAGCCTTTGCCCAGGCAACTCAGGTTACAAATGTCAGACTTAACCCCAGTGAACAAGGGGTTGACGTGATTTTGGAAACGCGAGATGGCGATCGCCCCCAAATCTTCACCGTCAGTCAAGGCAACACACTGGTTGCTGATGTCGTCAACACTCAACTTGCTCTCCAAGACGGCAACGGCTTCCTGCAAAACAGCCCCGCTCCGGGCATTAGCTCTGTTGTTGTCAGCCAGCTTGACGCAAACAGCGTCAGAGTTACGGTTACAGGCGACACCGAAGCTCCGTCCGGACAAATTTCTCAAGGCAACGAAGGCGTAGTACTCAGCGTTAGCCCCAGTGGACAAGAACCAGTTGCACAGCAGCCCAGCCCAGTAGCGCCAGAAACCGCTGCCCCAGAAGCCGCTGATACCGATTCTGAGACGGTCGCACAGCGTGCCCCCGTCGCCCAAACGCCAGACGATGTGCTGGTGCCAGATCCGCAAATTGAAATCGACGGCATTCCGGTTCCAGCCCCGACTCAGCAAAACTTTGCTCCACCCTTGCTGCCTCGTGCAGTCGCTCCACCTGTTGGCGACATCGCCGTTTCTCTAGTTGACACCTCCCCACCCACAATCGACCTGGGAACGGGAGAATTAGTCCCCCGTTTGGTGTTGCGCGATGCACCCGTGCGCGATGTGCTGTCTCTGTTGGCCCGTGCCGCCGGACTTAACGTTGCCTACATTGGTCAAGATCCGTCTCTGGGAGGAGATGCTGCCGTTGCTGCACCCGATGGCGCTACTTCAGAAATCAGAGTGTCCTTAGACATTGAGAATGAACCAGTTCAGGATGTCTTTAACTATGTTTTGCGAATCAGCGGGTTGGATGCAAACCGCACCGGACGTACCATTTTTGTTGGCCCCAGATTGCCCAACGAAGCCCGTCAGCTAGTCACGCGCAACCTGCGGTTAAACCAGGTTCCCGTAGGAACAGCCCTCAACTTCCTGGTGGGTCTAGGTGCTGAAACTGCCGTTAGCCGTCAACGTCAGGTTACGTTTGTCAGTGCCGTTCCGGTTGAAACCGCAGCTGAAGGAGGCGCAACTATTACAGAGCAGTCAGCCCAAACGTTCACAGAAGAGAGAATTGAAACTCAGCGGGTTGATTTTCAAGATTCCACTCCCCTGCTGCGAGGCTTACAGGTAATTGGTGATGAACGTACTAATTCTGTCACCCTGGTTGGCGCACCCAATCAAGTTGAGATTGCAACAGCCCAACTATCTCAGCTTGATGTTCGTCGTCGTCAGGTGGCAATTAACGTTCGGATTGTAGATGTTGATCTTTTGGCAATTGACCGAGCCTCTACCAGCTTTTCTTTCGGTATAAACGATACTTTCATCAGTTCTGGTGTTGATGGTCTTGCTGTTGACTTTCTTGATCCGGGTGCTACTGGTCAACTTGATCGCAACTTCATTGCAGCACTTCAGCTTGAGGTGGAAAATGAGAATGCTAAGATCCTGACTGATCCGACTCTGGTGGTTCAAGAAGGGCAAATAGCTGAGGTACAGCTTACTGAGGAAGTCATTACCAACTTTGAGATTGAAACGACAGGAACAGGTAATGATAGAACTCAAACTGTAACTGTTGAGCGATCGCCAGCGGGTCTTATTCTGCAAGTTCAAGTTGACCGAATTGACGATAACGGTTTCGTTTCTCTGTCTGTTGCTCCTTCAATCTCAGCGCCTAGTAGCGTTGAACGAGTTGAGCTTAATGACAATACCGTTGATATCACTCTACTTGCAGAACGACGATTAACGTCTGGTCAGGTACGGGTGCGAGACGGTCAAACCTTGATTCTGTCGGGTATCATTCAGGATGCAGATCGGACTGAAGTGTCCAAGGTGCCAATCTTAGGTGATATTCCTCTACTGGGCGCTCTTTTTAGATCGACTCGGCGCGAGAATACCCGACAAGAAGTAATCGTTGTTCTGACTCCACAAATCTTGGATGACTCAGATACATCTACTTTCGGCTATAGCTACACACCACAGCGAGAGACGCAGCAGTTTTTGGAAGACCGCACTCGTCCGACTGAGAATAATTAGGCAGCCCTGAAGCAATCTGTTAGAGCGTTAAACGGCTTGATTCTTGTATAAACAAGGACTTAAGCCGAATGACACTGAAATGAGTAAAAATGCAGCGCTCAGATCTGCGACTTCTTCGAGAAGTCGCAGATCTTGCCTCTTAAGTCAGTGCCATTGATCAGGTCTAACTTTAGTTTGTGCTCAACAGGACTTACGTAGAAAAATGATGCATAATTGACGAGATTTGTTATTGCTGCTGAGATTTTCTGCTTCTATGAGTAAATTACTGTCTAAATTGGGCTTTGCTTTAATGGTCCCAGCGATGCTGTCAGTTGGAGTTGGGGTGTTGCCTGCTAACGCCCAGAGTACGATGTACAATCCAATTCCGCTGCCAGAGACCAATGAGATTACGGATACCTTAACAGATAAAGATATTCCAACTGGGTTCGGTGGATTTGCGCGAGATTATCTGGTGCCGTTTGAGGAAGGCGATCAGGTGGCGATCGACCTGACTTCTGATGAGTTTGACACGATCATCACCTTAATTGGGCCCGATGGGGCAACGTTTGGCGAAAACGATGACGGTCCCGATGGCACGACCAATTCTCTTTTGTTTGCTCGGATTACTGTGCCTGGTAACTACATTGTTCGAGTCAGACCTTACGCGGGTCAGGGGTTAGGCACTTTTAACCTGAAAGTTACTCGTCTGCGTCCGATTTAAGTTCTTGATCGGGGGCGCTGCTTTTAGCTGGAACAAAAAACTGCGGTGCCCTTTGTGACCCGACTGGAGCGGGTGAACTGTTTGTGGTGGCGGTTGAGGCGGGTGTGGAAGTAGCACTATTCAAATTGCTTGGCAGAGAAGATGGGTGGGTAAGCGAGTGGCATAGCAGCGTCAACAGGCAGGAACAGACTGCCAGTAACCACAAATCTAAAGCTTTACTCGACAATCGCCGATCGCCCATCACTAGAGAAACTTGAACTGAGCGAATAGAGTGGGATCTGGAGCGATCGCCCCTAAACTTGGTCATTATTACATTCCTATCTTTCAACACTGCTTTGACGCTTTGACCTAAAAGAGGTTCCGACCTTCTTCAAAGGTTGTTTTTAGTACGCTTTCACTTACAGAAAATTAATCTTTTCAATTAGCTTCACACTGGACTTATTAGGCAGCTAGCTTACCCAACTAAACATCCTGCATCCTTTTGCTATAGCTCTGTCTCTAGAAAGAGTTAAGCAGCTATTCCAGGTTAGTCCAAACTCTCCCTCTTGAGGGGCGACTTGATTTGGTCAAGTCTGATACTTCTAAATGAAGTTAAGTTTTCTCTGGAGAGTACTTATGTCCCCGAACCCCAATGCTGCAACATCCAACTATCTGCCTGAAGAGACGCAGAAGACGGTAGATGCGTTTTCAAAGCTAGGCACAGACGAGAAATTGGCACTTCTCTACTACGTCTACAAAAAAATGGGAGATTCTGTAACTCCAGCAGCACCAGCGGCAACCGAACCCGAACTGGCACCCCAATTGTTAGGTGACGTTTATGAGATGTCAAAAGATGAGCAGCTTAGTGTGATGCGGGCGATCGCAAACCGAGAAGACACTGAACTGTCTCGCGCTTATGGTGCCTTAAAAGAGAATAACCAGCTCATGGTTTGGTTTGCCTGGGCGCAGGCAATGGGCACAACGATTGTGGGAATGCCCGATGATTACCAGATTCCGCAAGCCGTCAACCAGGTTCTTAGCCAAATCGAGAATTTGGATTTCCAGGAGCAAATCTCGATGCTGCGCGAGGTAGCAGGCAACATGGGCTACAGCGATGTAAGGCCGATTCCCAGTCAGGCTGAAACGGGTAAAACCTCTAGCCTCTAGCCCTGAGCTTGTAAGACAAGCAGCAAAAAAGAATTCTAATTCACGGCTGAAAGCTTAAGTCTGTTCAAGCAAACTATAAGGACTGTATGAAAGCCCCCGCTGCGCGGGGGCTTTCACGCAAAAACGTCTTAATCAAGGCACGTAGCGCCGTAGAAGCTGAAATAGTGGCAGAGCGGCTACTTTTCAAGCTAAAGTGCTGACCAGGGATTAATTAGTATAGCAGTACGAAGATTGGTTAGGACAGGCGATAAGCAGCAAAGCTTGAATGAGCAAGGCTCGGCTTCATCCCTCATCCTTCATCCCTCATCCTTACTGCTATACCTCTCAACCCAGCAAGGTTGCAGGGCATTACTGCAAGCATGGAGTGATAGAGCGGTTTTGCTTGCGAAATTAGCTGCTTTTATTTCTGACGTATGAGGAGTGGTGGAAGGTGGAGAAGGTTCGCTTGCGCTTTTTCAACGGCGCGATCGCTTTAGGATTAGTAGCAACTGGTGCCCCCGCCTTAGCTGAGATATCGCTCAACGTAGAACAGGTCGCAACACAAGCTGACGCAGAAGCAATACCAGAACAGGTTTTATCAAGCAATCAAGGAGTGGGGGAAGAGGCGATCGCCCCAGCGGAAGAACTGATTCATAGCCTTCAACTTCCTTTCCCTTCGCAACTTGCAAATGTACAGGCAGAAGGGGAAGGAATTCTCTCAGAAGGGGAAGCACTCGCTCAACTGACCTCCGTTTCCCAGCTTTCAGATGTGCAGCCAACCGACTGGGCCTTTCAAGCACTACAGTCTTTAGTTGAGCGCTATGGCGTGATTGCCGGATATCCAGACGGCACCCTTCGCGGCAATCGGGCACTAGCTCGCTATGAATTTGCAGCAGGACTAAACGCCGCCCTCGATCGCGTCAATGAACTGGTTGATGCAGGTTTAGCAAATGCCGTCTTGCAAGAAGATTTAGCAACGCTAGAACGACTCCAGCAAGACTTTGCTGAAGAACTGTCTGCCCTACGCGACCGGGTAGATCGGCTCGAAGCCCGTAGCGCAGAGCTAGAAGCTAACCAGTTTTCTACTACGACTCGGCTAACTGGAGAAGCGATTTTTGCCATCAATGGCGGAACTCAAAGTGGGGTTATCGACCCGAACGTAATCTTCTTTAGTCGGGTGAGGCTAAACCTGGAAACCAGCTTTGCGGGTGAAGATGTGCTGCTGACTCAGCTTCAAGCAGGCAGCAGTGGCAGTTCTTCAGGGGGAGCGGTTGATTTGCTGAACGAGACGGCAGAAGCTGTTGAAACGGCTCAGGGCATTAACGGCTTTCTACAAACGAGCTTTCTACAAACGAACAGTGCGCTGGATTATTCTGGCAGCGATACTAATTTCATTTTGAATCGGTTGAGCTACACCTTCGCAGCATCTGAAGATCTAAATTTGTCATTTTTTGCCCAGGGATTTGCTTCTGACTACGTTGATTTCAACCGCTACGCCAACGATAGTTCACGCGATTTTTCAACTTACGGGCTGATCAACAATCAGCTTTTGCTTGCCAACGATGCACCGGGGGCAGGAGCCGCCTTTAGCTGGAATCCAAGAGCGGGGGCGTTTACGCTGCGCGGTGTGTACAAAGCAGACCAGGCAGCGATCGCCACTGCCTCTCCGATCTTTGGCGGTGACGATGTAGGCGGGCTATTGAATGATCCTAATTTAGGCGTAGTTGAGCTGGCGATCGCCCCTTCCCGCAACTTCACCATCAGCCTGCAATACAGCACCGGAACGCAGAGCGGCAACGATTATGATGCGATCGGCGCAAATCTAGAACTTGCTTTAGGCAGGCGAGTGGGATTATTTAGCCGATTTGGCTATGCCTTCAACTTTCCTGGCGGTATTGAACCTGCATCCTGGTCTGCCGGACTCGCCTTTCCAGACCTATTGGTTCCCGGTGCTTTAGCGGGCATCGGCATTGGGCAACCGCTAATCTTCCAGGAAGATGTCATCGGCTTGTTTAATCGTACTCAAACTAATTATGAAGCGTTTTATAACTTGCCCCTGAGTGATAATGTCGCCATTACGCCTGTAATTCAGGTCATCACCGACCCGGGCAATCGCGATCGCGACACAATCCTAACTGGGACTTTACGAACGGTTTTCTCCTTTTAACCGATTGTGGCGCTACGCCCTTTAATCAAACTTTTTTAACCCCAAAGCTTCTGTGCTGCGGGGCTTTCCTCAAGCACTTGTGCCGAGGTGTGTGCGTAGCGCCAGGAAGCTGCACCCATACAGGTTAGAACAAAGAGTAGGGGGGAAGGAAACTTCACCCCCTACTCTTTGAAAGGCTGTAAGAGCTACACCGCTGCCAAGCCGTAAGCTGACATTCGCATGATGTCACGAGTGGTAAAGCCAATATTGCTCAGCGCTTCACCGTAGCTAATCATAAAGTCTTCGACTAAAGCTTCTTTCTCCATGCCGAGGGCATGAGCATCGGCTTCAACCTGACCTAGCATCCGCCAAACAAGAGGTAAGTTTTGCCGATTGGCTGCTTCTAGCTCAGCTTTGGAAGTTTCAAAGTTAGCTTTGAGCCATTCTTCCCCAAAGTTTAGGTGCAGATATTCATCCTTTACCACGCCTTCGGTAATCTTGCGGGCAAAGTCGTCTGCAACAGGAATATAGATGTTGTAAGCCGAAATTGCGAAGCATTCGATAATCAATGACTGAATCAACAGACAGGTGACCACTTGGCCTGCTGCTGCTGCTTTCTGGAAGTTGCTGTGCAGGTCAGCAAAGAACTGCCGCGCAAACTCCATGTCAGCCGTTACTTCCAGATTGCGACCGCAAGCCTGAAAGCCTTTCTTGTGGCGACTTTCCATCCTGGCTAAGCTCAGAAGCTGATCTTTTAGGTCAGGCAGCATTTCAGAGAGCCGCTGGTAGTTTGCGTGAGCTTCTTCCTCACCTTCAATCACGATCGCATTAATTCGGCTATATGCGTCTCTATAAATTTCACTGTGAAAATCAAGTTCTGGGCTGACTTCAAGCTGCTGCATAAGTCGGTCATCTCCTCGCTGCGCGGTGTATGGGTCGATCAATTTCATCGACCTCAAGGGTGTCGTGAGTCGGGCTTAGGGGTTACACACGACCTGGTAGTTTCTAACTTACACCCTACTGTTTTCAAGTAGGAATTTACAAGCGATCGCCCACAAGAATAGAAATATTACATCTTTGGACAGAATTTTAGGGGATGCTTGTTATCAATGACCTGACTCTACGCCCATGCTAAATTCAACCTCAAGGGAAACCGATCGCAGCTTGAATGATTGGCTGTCCTGGCTCAACCCGCTGCTATTGCTAATTGGGGCAGGAGTCGTGCTGGCTCCGCTGCTAGTCGTGTTTCTGACCTCGCTAACGCCACCGGGCAGCATCCCAGGCTTACATCTCACCCAGAGCGAGTGGACTTGGGCAAATTACCGGGAAGCTTGGAGACGCGGTAATTTTTTGTTGGCGTTTGCCAATTCTACACTGGTGGCACTGGCAGTAACCTGCTTTCAAATTTTTACATCTGCCCTAGCAGGCTATGCGCTGGCAAGGCTCAGGTTTTGGGGACGGCAGGCAGTTCTGCTCATCGTGCTGGCAACTCTAGTGTTGCCGTTCCAAATTTTGGTGGTGCCAATCTTTCTAGTGCTGCGCTGGGGAAATTTGATTAACACCTATGGAGCGCTGATTTTGCCAACTGCGGCAAGCGGGTTTGGCATTTTTCTACTAAGGCAATATTTTCAAACGATTCCAGTGGAGCTAGAGGAAGCGGCGGCACTGGATGGGGCAAATCGGCTGCAAATCCTCTGGCGTGTAATTTTGCCGCTGGCGCGTCCGGCATTGGTGACACTATTTTTGTTTACCTTTATCGGTGAGTGGAATGATTTATTCAAGCCGCTGGTGTTTACGACTCGCCCTGAACTGCGGACGGTGCAGTTGGCGCTGGCAGAATTTCAGGAGCAGTTTACCAATGAATGGGCGCTGTTAATGGCGGCGGTAGTGATTGCAACGGTTCCAGTTGTGGTGCTGTTCTTAATGGGTCAGCGTCAATTTATTCGCGGCGTTGCTGCAACGGGAATTAAGAATTGATGGGTAGTGGGTAATATGGCTACCGCCATATTGATATATATAGCGCTCCTAAATGATTTGTGAAAGTGCCCGCCCGCCGGGCGGGCACTTTCACAAATCATCTTTTTCACAAATCAAATGGGATTGCTATAGAAGTTGCACGTTCCTTTATTACGGATTCCTGGTTGCTTAGGAATGGGAATTAAATAAGATCGAGATTGGGTAGGGGCGGGTTTTGCCGTCAAATTCATGGCACAGTGCCGATTGCTCTGCTAAACCCGCCCGTACAATTTGCGGATTTATTAAATTCACAATTCCTAGTTCACCTGAAGCTGGAGTGCTGCTGCGACCCTTTTGTATTCAGCGGTAAGCTGAGCGATTTGGGTTTCTAAGTTCGCTATTTCGCCCTGATCAGCAAGTTTTTCTAGCTCTGCACAGAGCTTTGGAAGGTGGATTGCGCCTAGAGTCGCGCTGCTGGACTTGAGTGTGTGGCTAGCATGGCGGAGGGCGATCGCGTCTTGTTTGGCAATCGCTCCCTGAATCGCTTTCAGCAGTTTAGGCGTTTCGTTCAGGTAGCAGTTTACTAACTCGATCAGGACATCGTTGTCTGCCTCATCACACAAAGCCTGCAACGCCGCTTCATCAATTGTTTCTGATAGCTTAAGTGAGGGTAATGCGGGCTGACTAGACGAGATTGGGGCGATCGCCTCGACATAGAGATGGCACTGCTGTAAAGCATGAATCAACTGCTCAGTGCGAATTGGCTTACTTAGATAATCATTCATTCCCGCTGCCAGACAGTCTTCGCGATCGCCCTGCATTGCATTGGCCGTAATCGCAATGATGTAAGGTTGTTCTATCTTCAACCCGTGCTGACGAATCTGTTCTGTGGTCATCAGCCCGTCCATTTCTGGCATTTGTATATCCATCAGCACCAGATCGTAGGGACGTTGAGATAGAGCTTCTAATACTTCAAGTCCATTATTAGCAATGTCTGCCTGATATCCCAACCGCTGTAGCAGATGCAAAATTACTTTTTGGTTCACCAGATTGTCCTCTGCCACCAAAACTCGAAGTGAGTGTTGGGGCGATCGCTGACTCGCCAACTCAGACGTTTCACTAATCTGCTCAGGTTGATCAGTCGGCTGAGCCAGAACCTTGACCAGAGCTTGATAAAGCTGAGCTTGCTGAATCGGCTTGCTGAGAACAGCCGCAAACTTAACGGTTGTCTGCCATCCCTCTATTGGCGTTTTATCCGCCGTCATCAACAGCAGCGGCATCCGATGAGACTGCTGGTGTATTGCGCTGGCAAGTGTCAAACTGTCTATTCCTGGCAGTTGACCATCTAAAATCGCCGCATCAAATCGTTTTCCCTGATTCAGCAAAGCTAGAACCTCTGGCTCAGACGCAACGGCACAAACCGTCATCCCCCAAGATTCTGCCTGAAAGGTTAAATTTTGCCGATTTGTTGCATGATCTTCGACAATCAGCAGTCGCTTTTGGGATAAAGGCAGGGGGGGCTTTTGCTGCGTGGGGGTAGGGGCGATCGCCTTCACCCGAACTGCACAATAGAATGTAGAACCAATGCCCAACCCGCTGTCTACCCAAATCCTACCGCCCATCAGCTCGCTCAAGCGCTGGCTAATCGTCAACCCCAGTCCCGTGCCGCCATGGGTGCGGCTAATCGAAGAATCAATCTGGCTAAACGGCTTAAACAGACGAGCTAACCGATCCGAGGGAATGCCAATGCCCGTGTCCTTCACAGCGAAGCGGAGAGCATAAATCGATAGGGTTGAATCATCGGCTGCGATCGCCCTATCTGGCAGAGAACGAGCCACTACTGAGACGGTCACCTCTCCTTGTTCCGTAAACTTAACCGCATTGCTCAACAGATTCACCAAAATTTGGCGTATCCGCGTCATATCGCTAACTACGACCTCAGGTACCTGAGGATCAATCAGGTAGGCTAGTTCCAGCCCTTTTTCAATCGCTTTAGGAGCCAGCAGATTCAGCGCACTCTCAATGCAGGTTCGTAAGTTAAACGGATTTTCTTCCAAATCGAGCTTGGCAGACTCAATTTTAGAAAAATCGAGAATGTCATTGATAATACTCAGTAACGCTTCACCACTATTGCGAATGGTGGCAATAAAATCTTGCTGCTGCGGTGTTGGATTTGTATGCAGCAACAGTTCAGCCATGCCAATCACAGCATTCATCGGCGTGCGAATTTCATGACTCATGGTGGCGAGAAAATCACTTTTTGCTCGATTTGCGGTTTCAGCTTCCCACCTTGCCTGCTCTAGCGCCGCATTCTTCAGAATCAGTTCTTCTTCTGCTTGTTTTAATTCAGAAACGTCAAAAATAATGCCGTCTAGCCATAGCAGATTTCCCGCTCCATCCCAGACTCCCTGCCCCTTCTCATAGACCCAGCGAATCTCACCGTCTGCTCGAATAATCCGGTATTCAACCGAATAGGGCTGTCGCTGCTGTAAGCTTTGCTGCACCAGTTGATGGATGCGGGGAGTGTCTTCAGCGTGTTCAATACTGGCAAACGATCGCACTCGATCATCTACAAAGTCGGAGGCGGGGTAGCCAGAAATTTCCTCAATCACATCGCTGATAAATTCTGTCTTCCAGTTTGGCTTCTGCACACAGCGAAAGACAGCCCCCGGAATATTGGCAATCAGCGACCGAAACCTAGCCTCCTGATGCATCGCTGCCTCCTGGAGGGGATCTGAGCAGCGCCCCTGCTCAATTGCTGGCTGCTGCCCGGATGCTTCAGTCTGCTGAACTTCACTCATACCACTAATGACAAAGGACGAAGGACGAAGAGCCAGTCACAAACGATACGCGACGAGAACACCTTGCCGTTTAGGGTTCCACAAACTGACCCAAAAGCATCGTTGTGGGGTCAGTGATATGGTGCTACGCGCCTTGACTAAGACGTTTTGGTGTGAGTGCTGCTATGTCAGCAAATTCAGGAAATTACTCCAGTGCTTGGGCAGGATTTGCCCAGGGAATCAGTGGGTCTTGGGCAAGCCGATCAGAGATTTCGTAAGCCCCATAGCGGTTGAGGTGGCTGGGGTCAGAGAAGTAGTCGTGCTGGTCGAGCCAGAGTTGCCCCAGGTCTTTGAAGATGAATCCGGGCTGGGACACGGACATTTCTAGCATATATTGCTTGAATTCTTGCTCATAGCCTGCCCGAACCGGGTCGAGGTATTCCTGAGTTAGCGGTAAGTTCACAAAAACGATGGGAATCTTGCGCGATTGGGTGAATTGCAGCAGAGATTGCAGGGCTTCCGCCTGATTACCTGCAATGCTAAAAGACTCATAATCGCTGTCGTAGTCACCAGGAACTCTGGCATATTCCTGATAGTAGGTGGCTGGGTTAAACCGAACTGAGAGCGGCAGGAAACCGTCGAAATCCATCAGGCTTTGAGGATTAGCGGTGGCGGGTTGAGGATTGCCTTGCTGCTCTCCGCCCAGGGGTTCGGTTTCGGTCATCACCCCAATGGCTGGCGCAGATTCGGTTTCTGGTAAAAGACCACTGACTTGCTGTTGAAAGAGAGACTTGAGGCGATCGCGCTCTTGATAAACCGTCGAAACGGCTCCCACCCTTTGGCTAAGCCAGCGGTCAAAGGCTTGATAGTTGCCAGTTAGAGTTGTGGCAATGCCACCTGCCTGGGGTGCGGTGCCGCTTCTGCTGCCAGCAAATCGATAGCTGCTGGAGGTGGGGCTGGGCAGAGCGCCGTTTAGCAGTTGGCGATAGCCTTCTGAGGTGATGATGCCGTCGTAGGTGACATCAACGCCGCCGCTATTAAAAGCACGAGCGCCATCTGCCCACAGCAGCAGTTTGGGCAATTGATCTGGGGTCAGCACTTGCTGAAGAATCAGGTTAACGACTTGTGCGGTTGCGCCATTTACGCCAAAGTTAAACACTTCTACGTCGGAGTAGCCGAGTTCTGCAAGCGATCGCCGCAATTCTTCAGGATCAATTCCCCGCAGTGCCCTGGAACTGCCCACAATCAGCACGTCGGGCGGGCCTGACTCGACCAACCGCTGATGATAGAGCGCAATCTTCTGGTCAAACTGTTGGCTATTGAAAGTGGGGTAGGGGGAACCGTCCGCAAAAGTCAGCGCCATGTCTGGACTAATTAATGGAGCCGGATTGCTGCTGGGCAAGTCAGTCGGCTGGTTGCTGGGTGCATCGGCTGAAGCAGGGGCAGCATTTTCGGTTGCTGCGCTGACAAAATTGGAGTTGTCGAAAATATCCTGAGCAGCCTGATCCGCTTCTGGTGAAGGTTCTGCGGTGTCTGGCTGCGCGTCAACGGCTACGGTTGGCAAATCAGGTGTAGGAGGTGCGGCGGCAGGGGATGGGGAAACGGCTGGCGGCTCAGGCAATTCTGGCTGCCTTTCTACCACCGCCGCAGGGGTCGATTGCAGGGTTCGTCCTAGCATCCAGTCAGCCTGCACCATGAGCAGCAAACCTACGGCTCCCCAAACTAGCGCAATCCCAATTTGACGAGTTGGACTCGCATCATGCAGCGCCGCCCCCTGTTGAGGAATGAAAAACTGAGAGCGCAGGAGTGTCTGCTGAATGCTATGAATGGCTCCCTGGCGCAGCTTTATCCAGGCGGTTTGAAGGTCTGTCGGGGTCAGGTCTGGACGGATGATCAGGTCGTCGGAGCGGGTGATCAGGTCGCCCACATAAGCGTCAGTTGCAGCGAAATCTGGAGCCGCTTCAGGTACGAGGCGATCGCGCAGATTAAAGTCGGCTCCATAGCTCCAGCGGGGTCGCTTTTGTCCTGAGCGCCGCCCGTAGACGCGCACTCCGGTTACACCGGGAATTTCTAACGGGCGCAGGAAACGGGCGATCGCCGGGCCAACTTGGCGCTGCTGCGGGCAAACGGGGGCATCAGCCATGATGTGCAGCAAATCTTGCTTAAGCAAAACCTGAAGCCGAGTGCCACCCGTCGCTAACTGCTGGTCTAAGTTGGGGTTGAGCAAGCGGCTGAGCAAGAAAGCAAGGGCAGGGCGATCGCCTTGCTTCGCTAAATCAAGCGTCGAGTCAGCCAAAGCCGAATGCTCAGCCGCAGGTAGATTCAGCCAATTCACCCAGGCGGGAGCCTCCTGTTCAGGCACCTGACCGTAGACCGTCGCCGCATGAATGCCCTGGGGAGCCAGGGTTGCTAGCAGCGGCGCAACGGTTGAATGGACTGCTTCTTGGCTGGGAGCGGCTTGACCCACTGCCGTTTGAGACTTTTTGGAATAGCTAAACGATAAATGCAGCGTTGCCTCTTTCAGCGAAGCCGTTGCGACTTGAATGTTTAACTCTGCCAGTGCCCGATTGATCAGCCGGGTAATTGCCTCAATGTCTCCCCAACGCGCCCACTCGCGCAGCATTTCTTCGGGTGGGGTGAGGTCTACGCGCAAGACCCAATCTGGCTTAGACTCACCCTGCACCTGAATGTTTGTCAGCGCATCCCGATATCCTTCTAGCTGTAAGTCTCGCAGCAGTTTGGCGATCGGTTCGGCAATCAGGGAAGGGGATGGGCTGTAGGCTGCTTCACAGGTAATCCAGAGCCGCTGAGTGTGGTGAGCCGGAATTGCTGTCACCGCCGCCGCAGGAACGGGATTGGCGGCACGGCTAGAATAGGGGCTGGCTTTAACGTGAACTTTGACCGCAACGCCCTGAGCGCTGAGGGTTTCACTCAAGTAGCGGGCGATCGCATCGGGCTGCCCTTTCTTTGCCAGACTGCGATTTGAGACGGCGATCGCCGAACGCCCTGCCCCACGAGTGGTCGGCTTTAGAGCAGTCAAAGCCCGCCCCGCTATTTCCAAACCTGGTGCGTTGGAGGATTCCAGACTAGATTTCGCAGCGGGAGATGGGCGCGGAGCCACCTGAGTAAACTGGCTCGGCACGGCCGGAAACTCCGGAGTGAGGGTAGAAGGTGCCTCTGGTAGGGGCGTTTGAGTCAGAGGCTTTTCTGCTAGAGGGCTTGCTTCTAGTGCAGGGGGGTGTTTTTCTGCTAGCAGTGCGTCTAAATGGTGGTCAAGCTGGTTTAGATGGATGGTAAACGTCCATTCAGGGCGGTTTTGTCCTGAAACTCGACCATCCAGCAAAACCTGATAAATTTGTGGCTGATCAGCCGGAACAAGCTTGTTCAAATCGGTGTGCTTGAGCGACTCGACCACACGAATCAGGGCATCTGTTCGTTTAGCCTGGGGCAATCCTTCACAGAGAATGTAGAGACTGTTGCCCCGCAGCCGAAACTGAGTTCGCACTGCAAGCTCAATCGTCTGATGAAACCATTGAGCTAGGGGCGATCGCCCTTTTGAACGAGATGCGTTTACCGGATGTGCCATCAGAACTCTAGTCTTACTCGTCTTACCCGATTCAAATCTTCTAAGGAGCGTGAACTCATTAACCTGCGACACTTCCAAAAAGTATCGGGTTTTGTTTCATCCATGATCCTAACAATCTTGCTCTCAGGGATAGCATACTCTTACGATGATCAATCCGTCAGTTTTCGACTGACCCGGTTACAAATTTTGTAATGGCAACCCTTTCCCCAAAATTTGACTCACTAAAGAATCTATGACGTTAAGCCTTTACGTTGGAATGTTCTAGCATAGGTTTAATTGCACAAGGCTCAGTCGCACAGTTGGGTCAAATTAGTCTAGTCAACGTCTGGTTAAATGAGCCAAAACGGAGCATGGCATCTCAGTTGTGGTGTTTCAGCTTCAGCTACTTGAGAATCCAATCTTTTCTACAGTCTGGTGTGAAGCACTCGACTCGCTTCTTGGAAGTTTCTGCTTTGCCATTTAGCCTGATTTTAGCGATCGCCTGCCACTCTTTTTCTGACACATTCCTCTGACAAAACATTCGGCTTAGATCATAATGTTGAATCTTAAAATTTCTTCAGAACTTCTACTTGGTTTAGCGACAGCGCCTTTACTGGTCGGTCTGCTAGCTAGTAAAGCATTGGCTGACTTAATGCAGGATTTAGGGCTGGCAAGTGAAGAAGTGTTTCGAGGCGATCGCCTACCCGTGCTTGATTTTTCCACAACCGCGAATAAATCTGACGCAGATGTAACAGAAGTCTAGATCTGCGATCGGTGACTATTGCTATAGCTCACGCTTTAGCCACCACTGCCATAGCTAGAAAAATATTCTGCTATCACCCAATCCACTATCACTAAAACAACCTGGCGAATTGAATTCTCCAAATTTAGGATTAACTTATTTCAAGAAATCGCTTAAGTTTTTTGATTAAGTCAAAGAACTAGAATTTATTCCGCTAAAACCCATAGAATTATCGAGTATCCTTGCCAGGACAGACTATGAGTTCCACGCTTCACTCATCAGACGACGCTTTTAGTTCCGGCACTGCAACAGAATCTAAAGCAGAGCAGGCGATCGCGCTGACCTCCACTTCAGATTTATTTTTTCGTCATCGCCTTAAGGTCGTAGAAGATTTGTGGGAGTCTGTCCTCTTGCAGGAATGTGGCCAGCAGCTTGTAGATTTGCTGCGCCAACTGCGGGATATGTGTTCTCCCGAAGGGCAAGCCCCAGAGTCCGCTGAATCTGAAGCGCTGAAGGTGGTCGAAAAGCTCGATCTGAACGAGGCAATCCGAGCCGCTCGCGCCTTTGCCCTCTACTTTCAGTTAATCAACATCGTCGAGCAGCACTACGAACAGCGCGGACAGCAGCAGCAATATCGAGCCGCCTACGAAAACGCCAGCAGAAACAGAGAGCCGATTCCGGGCTTTGCTGCCGAATCTTCTTTGCTGCCGCAAACCGATGACACCAGAAGCGGTGGGCCCCAGGCAGATTTGTTGGAAAAGAGTCTGCAAGAAGTCTCCTCACGGCGAGAATCAGCCAGCCTTCAGGGGCTATTTCCTAAATTGCGCCATTTGAACGTCCCGCCTCAGCAAATTCAGCGACTGATTGACAACTTAGACATTCGGCTGGTTTTCACGGCTCACCCGACCGAAATTGTGCGTCACACCATTCGCGACAAGCAGCGACGCATCGCCAAGATTTTGCGTCAGCTTGACCAGGTAGAAGAAGGACTACAGGCATTTGGGGTAGCTTCTTCCTGGGAAGCGCTGACGCTGCGCGAACAGCTGACCGAAGAAATCCGCCTCTGGTGGCGCACCGATGAGTTGCACCAGTTCAAGCCAACCGTGCTGGACGAGGTTGACTATACGCTGCACTATTTCCAGGAGGTTCTGTTTGACGCGATTCCGCAGCTTTATCGACGGTTTCGCCATGCGCTGCACACCACCTTTCCGCGTCTGCGTCCGCCCAGCTACAACTTCTGCAAATTTGGCTCCTGGGTTGGCTCTGACCGGGATGGTAATCCTTCTGTTACGCCGCAAATTACCTGGAAGACGGCCTGCTACCAGCGCAATTTGGTGCTAGAGAAGTATGTTCATTCGGTCAAACAGTTGACGAATCTACTGAGCCTGTCGCTGCACTGGAGCGATGTTTTGCCAGATTTATTGGAGTCACTGGAGCAAGACCAGGTGCAGATGCCAGAAGTGTATGATGCGCTGGCGATTCGTTATCGACAGGAACCCTATCGGCTGAAGCTGGCTTACATTCAGAAGCGGTTAGAGAATACCCGCGATCGCAGCCTTCAGCTCTATAAGGGCGACTGTTTCCAGGATGAAATTCCGGAAATCAACCCTGCTGCAATTTACCGGGCTGGCACAGACTTTTTGGCAGAGTTGCGGCTCATCCAGCGCAACCTGGAGGAGACGGGGTTAAGCTGCAAGGATTTGGAAAACTTGATCTGTCAGGTAGAAATTTATGGCTTTAACCTGGCTTACCTGGATATTCGCCAGGAAAGCTCCCGTCATTCAGATGCACTTGACGAAATTGTTAACTATCTGCAAATTTTGCCTCGCGCTTATAACGAGTTGTCAGAGGAGGAGCGATCGCTCTGGCTCTCCACCGAACTGCAAACCCGCCGCCCTCTAATCCCTAGCGAACTGCCCTTCTCCGAAAAAACCTGCGAAACGATCAAAACCTTCCGCATGGTGCGAAAGCTGCATCAAGAGTTTGGTGCAGAAATTTGCCAGACCTATGTGATCAGCATGAGCCACCACGTCAGCGATTTGCTAGAGGTACTGCTGCTGTCCAAAGAAGCTGGACTCTATGATCCTTCTACGGGTGTGGGCAGTCTTCAGGTCGTGCCGCTATTTGAGACTGTCGAAGATTTGCAGCGGGCCCCTGGCGTGATGCAACATCTGTTTGAACTGCCGCTATATCGTGCCTACTTATCGGGCGGCTACAGGGAGAAAGGAGGGATGAAGGACGAGGGAACTTCATTCCCGCTGGTTCATCTGCCGTCGCTGCAAGAAGTGATGCTGGGCTATTCTGACAGCAACAAAGATTCAGGCTTTCTCAGCAGCAATTGGGAAATTCACAAAGCGCAGCAGGCATTGCAGCAAGTGGCTGAGCGCTACAACATCTCCCTTCGTATCTTTCACGGACGGGGTGGCTCGGTTGGTCGCGGCGGTGGCCCGGCCTATGAAGCGATTTTGGCGCAGCCCGGACGCAGTATTGACGGACGGATCAAGATCACTGAGCAAGGCGAGGTGCTGGCTTCTAAGTACAACCTGCCAGAGTTGGCGCTGTATAACCTGGAGACGATTGTGACTGCGGTGATTCAGGCTAGCGTGTTGCGAAATGGGTTTGATGATATTCAGCCCTGGCACGAAATCATGGAAGAAATTGCGGCGCGATCGCGTTCTCACTACCGCAATTTGATTTACGAACAGCCCGACTTCATTGACTTCTTCCATCAGGTCACGCCGATCGAAGAAATCAGCCAACTGCAAATCAGTTCTCGCCCGGCCCGACGCGGCGGCAAAAAGGATTTGTCTAGTCTGCGGGCGATTCCCTGGGTGTTTAGCTGGACGCAAACGCGCTTTTTGTTGCCCTCCTGGTATGGCGTAGGCACTGCCATTCAGTCCTTTTTAGAGGAAGAACCAGAGGAAAACCTGAAGCTGTTGCGCTACTTCTACTACAAGTGGCCTTTCTTCAAAATGGTGATCTCAAAGTGTGAGATGACGCTCTCTAAAGTAGATTTACAGATTGCTAGCCATTACGTGCGCGAGTTAACTCATCCCGAAGATCGCGATCGCTTCCATCAGGTTTTTGAGCAAATCGCCGCCGAGTTTCACCTCACCCGTGATCTAGTTCTAACGATCACCGGGCACAAGCGCCTGCTGGACGGCGACCCCGAACTTCAGCGATCGGTTCAGCTTCGCAACGGCACCATCGTCCCGCTAGGATTTCTGCAAGTCTCCCTACTCAAGCGCCTGCGCCAGCATAAAACCCATGCCGCTTCGGGAGTCATTCGCTCTCGCTACAGCCGGGGCGAACTGCTGCGCGGCGCACTGCTTACCATCAACGGCATTGCCGCTGGCATGAGAAACACAGGCTGAGGAAAATAAGTCGATAGGGGTAATGGGTCACTGGTCATTGGTGATGAGTGATTGCCCATCACCGATTACCGATCAGGAGCAAAAAGGTGCTGCCAACTCAGCGAACTTTGATCTGTACTTTTGTGGCTTTGGCTTCGGGGGCGTTTGGCTTTCTGGTGGGTGGGCAGTTGAGCGTCAGTGCCCAAATCCAGCGCTGTCAAACCCAACCCTGGGGCTTACGAAACGTCTGTGAAGCCTGGGTTACGCCCGGAGCCGCGTGGCAGGGCAGCTTTACCGGGCTGTGGATGGGCATGGTTTTAGGTGGCTTTGCGGGCGGTCTGGCAACCCGCAGGCCGCAGCGAGAAACTCCTGTAGACACCATAAATTCTCTGCAACCCGACGTGTTTAACCGAACACCGTTGGGAAACACAGGTGTAGAGGTACCGCTTTCCTCCGATTTGAAGCTGACTCCAGCACAAAGAGAAGTGCTTCAGTGTTTGCTCATTTTGCTGGCAGCAACCCCCGATCGCCAAAAGTTTTCTAGCGTGCTGTCTGACAATTCTCAGACACAAATTCTCTCGCCCGAGCTACAGGAATGGGCCAGGGTGACAGCGCGATCGCACCCCCTAGCAACTCAAAACATGACGCTGGCTCAGGCAAAGCAGCTTTTAGTAGAGTTGGGTTTTTCAGAGCGGGCGATCGAGCAGGCATGGCGAATTGTGCAGGTTAGAGCGTAGGGCGTAAGAAAGGAGACCGATTTGATTTTTGTGTAGATGCGGCATTCCGCCCGCATCTACACAAAAATCTGAACAAACTCTAAGGGGTGAGGGAGCAAGGATGAAGCTGGTCTTTATCCCTCTACGGTGGCAGGTCGGGGGATGAGGTAGATTGCGCCAGATATCCAGGTGAGCAGTACTGAAAGCCAAAAGGCGATGAGTGAAGGGGTTGTCCAGTTGGCAGGTAAAGGAGCAGTCAGCAGGGCGATCGCCACGATTTGGCTGACCGTCTTCAGTTTGCCCCAGATGTTTGCTCCAGAAATGGTGGTTTGGCTGACTCGCCATCCAGCGACCGTCAGCTCTCTCGCCAAAATTAGAAAGACACCCCAAGCAGGTACCTGACCTAGCTCAATCAGCGCCAACAGCGGAGCCAGCACCAGCAGTTTATCTACCAGCGGATCGAGAAATTTACCCAGGTCTGTCACCTGGTTGAGCCGACGGGCCAGATAACCATCCAGCCAGTCTGTTCCTGCGGCTACCAGAAAAACTGCTACACCGATCCAGCGAGTCTGCTCGGTAGGCTGATACAGCAGATACAGCAACAGCGGCACCCCTAGTAGACGAGAGACGGTGATCCCAGTTGGTAGATTCATAGTAATTTTCAATAAAGTTCGTCCAGGTCTACGGAGCTGCTATTTTAGGGCTGCAATTATTCCGTCGCACTCCGCTGTTCCTTGAAAGATGCTGTTCTTTGAAGAAACAGGGAGTTCTTCAACTATAGCTGTCCTCGCGGCGAGTCAAAATGCTGGCTGCTACTGCTCGGCCTGTTTCACAACCGCCTTCCATGTAGCCTTTGGCTCCGGGTGAGCAATGTTCTCCGGCAAACCAGAGATTGCCGACTCGTTCGGATTCGACTCCGCCAAACTTAGTCCATTGCCCGACCAGGTAGCAGGAATAGGAGCCTCGCTGATAGGGTTCCCCTGCCCAAAAGGCGCGAAGGGCGCGTCCCTGTTTCACCTGGCTGATGCCGGGGAAGATTGCCTCTAGCTCAGAGGTCATGGCCCAGGCGTGAGATTCGGGGGAGCCGCTGCCCAGTGCTAGACCGCGATCGCCCCCGGTCAGGCTGGCCAACCAGGCTTTTTCTCCAGGTGCATAGCGGGTACTTTCCCAGGCGCTCTGGAAAGGCAGATCGGTGAAAACGGCTGCTGTAGAGTGGTAGCGGGTGCGCCAGATGCGTTCTCCGAAGGGCGCAATCAGCTTGGTGCCCGTGCCATAGCCTAGTTGGTCAATGGCTAAACGCTTGGTAGGCGGCAAATCTACCCTTAAATCGACGTGTCGCAGCACCGTAAAGGGCACGGTCAGCACAATCTGCTTGTAGACGCGCTCAAAACTGTTTTGTCCCTGACGCAACCCGACCTGATAGCGATCGCCTGACATACTGCGGAGAGATTCTAATACCGTTCCAGTTTCAATGGAAGTATTGACGGTTTGAGCCAACCGTTGAGGAATCTGCTCGTTTCCACCTGCAACGTGATAGCGCTCGTCGCTGACCCCATAAACCTGCCACAGTCCAGCTTTAGTGCCAATCATGAATAGCAGATTGAGACAGGACTGCTCTTCTGGATTGCGTCCATGTTCAGCGGTGTAAGCGACCCGCAATAGCTTGTTTAAGGTTGGGCTGATGGGCGCAGCGTCGAGGTAATCTGCTAGCGAAATTTGGTCGAGTCGCATCGCATCAGGAGTGGGCGATCGGTAGGTCAAATCCCAGCCTTTCAAAGATTCCAAATCCTGTTCGATTTGCTTTGCCAGGGGCAAAAAGTCCTCAATCACAGCCTTCAGGTCTAGCTTGTTGCCTTCAAAGAACAGAGTGCCTAGCCCCAATCCAGCATCGGCAAACTCCAGGTCAATGATTTCAAGCCCCAGGGTTTCTGCTAGCGATCGCAAATGGGTGTGCCCCGTGTCCAAAAATTCGCCACCCAATTCAATCGCGGTAGGAATCCCTGAGGCATTGGCAATACTCCGTATCCGTCCGCCGACTCGATGGGTCGCCTCCACCACATCAACCGCAACGCCTGCCTGCCGCAAGTGGTAGGCGGCAGTTAACCCTGCAATTCCTGCTCCAACAATGAGTACGGCTGCGTCTGAGCCGCTGGCAGATCTGTTAGGGGAAGGTCGGGATAATTGAAGTTGCTTGGAGGGGGTAGTGGCGAGGGTAGTGGCGATTGCTATCCCCCCGTGTAGCACCTGCCGCCGTGATACCCGCTCCTCTAGAAGTCCCTGAACTTCTGCGGGGGGAATATTGGATTGAACCGAAAGCTGAGCAATTCTATAGGCCCGACGTAACCAACTTATTAAGGCATCTCTAGCCATAAAGTGAAAAGCCAGCATAGGATGAACATTTCACTCACATTATAAGCGAGACGTTTACCCCACAAGGGTTTCAGGTTTAAGCCCAGGTCTGCTAGAGCAGACCGACGAAGTGTAGCGGCCCATGACCGCTGATTAGCTCAATGATCAGGGCGAGGAATCCCAGCATGGCTAGCCGACCATTCCAGACTTCAGCAGCGGTCGTCATGCCCCATTCCCAGCGCTCTTGGGGATAAAGTTTGGTGCCCTTCTCAGGACGCATGACCTCAGAGAGATTGACGCTGGGCGAGTTGAGCGCGTCCGTCACCATGTCAGCCAGGTCTTCGATGAAAACCGGATGGGTGTTGAGGGCGGGAACTCGATGAAATTCGTGAATCCCTGCTTCTTCTGCCACTTCCCGATATTCCATGTCGATTTCTTGCAGGGTCTCAATGTGTTCTGAGACAAAGCTAATCGGCACGACGAGCAGGTTTTGTACGCCTTCGGCGGCAAGTTCAGCGATCGCATCTTCGGTGTAGGGCTTCAGCCACTCCACTGGACCAACTCGGCTCTGGTAGGCCAACGTGTGAGGGTTGGGGCGACTGAGGGTTTGCATAATCAAAGCCGTGCATTCCTCAATTTCCCGCTGGTAGGGGTCGCCCGCTTCTTCCACATAGCTGACCGGAACGCCGTGAGCGCTAAAGAAAATATGCACCTGATCAGGATTGGGAAACTTGTCTAGTTCTCCAGCAATCAGTTGCGCCATTGCCCTGAGGTATCCAGGTCGGTCATACCAGGAAGTAATTACGGTATGCTCTACCCGATTCAGGGCAGGATCTTCTTTCAGCAGAGCTTCTAGCAGCCGGAAGCTAGAGCCGCTGGTGCTAATCGAGAATTGTGGATAGAGCGGTAGAATGACGAGCTTTTCGATGCGATCGCGCTTTATTCGGGCGATCGCCTCTTCAGTAAAGGGATACCAGTAGCGCATCCCAATGTAGACCTGAGCATCCTGTCCTTTCGCCTGCAACGAAGCCTGAAGCGCCTGCGCTTGCTCCTCGGTGATTCGGCGTAGGGGAGAACCGCCACCAATTTGCTTGTAGTTTTCCTGAGATTTCCTAGCTCGGCTAGTAGAAATTAGCCATGCCAGAGGTTTCTGTAACCAGGGGAACGGCAGTCGAATGATCTCCGGGTCAGAAAACAGATTAAATAGGAAAGGACGAACATCCTCCAATTGGTCTGGCCCACCTAAGTTAAGCAGTAAAACCCCAACACGCCCCATAACGGTTACAGCTTCCCTAACGTTTTAATATTTGTTACTGATTTTAACAATGAAACCTACTGACTCGCTCTAATCACAAATCTAATCAATAGATTTATAGCGATAGCCATATTGATTAGGACATTTTGGTGGCGCGACTCCGCCGCGCCACCAAAATGTCCCTGTCCTAACCTAGCTGACTACGGCTATAGTTTGACGGTTTTAGTTTGACAGCGATGTACTGCTTGCTATCTTAAGTTCTTATTGAAGACTGGACACTTGTTGATACGCAAGTTCAAACTTTCATTTTGACTGGATTTGCTGCTATGACTGACCTAACTGCGATCGATGCTCGAATTGTTCAGCTTAATCAACGCCTGAAGGCGGCTCGGCTGGGGCTACAGGTTGAACGTCGGGGACAAAAACTGAGCCTGCGGGGGACATTGCCGCCACGACCGGGAAGCGATCGCCTGCGATCGCACCAGCAGCGCCTCAGTTTGAATATTCCAGCAACAGCGGCAGGGCTAAAGCAAGCGGAGCAAACTGCCAAAGTGGTTGCTGCTCAGTTAATTCAAAATACGTTTGACTGGCGCGATTACTTACCTTTAACGGGCGGTAGGCGGCTCCATCAGATGGATCTGGCTGAGAAGCTAGATGCTTTTGAGCAGCATTTTCTGACAAATTCTTGCAGCGCTGATTTAGCGTCGGTGAAAACCACCTGGAAGAAGGCCTACGCGCCGTATCTGAATAAGTTGGGGGCGATCGCTCAAACTCGTAACTTCACCCTGACTGAAGCTATCTACGCAACGGTGCAGTCCACGCCGAAGCATTCTCGCAGCCGTCAGGTTTGCTGTACTGCGCTAAATGCTCTAGCCGAATTTCTCAATTTGGAGTTGCCCACTCCGCTCAAGACTTTGTGGGGAACCTATAGCCCCAGCCGTACTCAGATGCGGCAGTTGCCGTCGGATGAGGAAATTGTAGAGGCGATCGCCCAGATTCCTAACCCCAACTGGCGATTTGTCTACGGCATCATGGCTACCTACGGGCTGAGAAATCACGAAGTTTTCTTCTGTGACTACACTGCGCTAGAACAAGGCAATCCCGAAGCGACGGTGGAAGTCTCACCGACAACCAAAACAGGACAGCACGAAGTTTGGCCCTTCTACCCAGAATGGGTGCAGCAGTTCAACTTGCGAGAGGTGCGCCTGCCGCAGGTTAACACTGACCTAAATCAAACCACCCTACAGCAGATTGGGCAGCAAGTGACCACCCAATTTCGCCGCTACGGCTTGCCCTTTTCGCCCTACGATCTGCGTCATGCCTGGGCCGTGAGAACGATTCACTTTGGCTTACCTGACACCGTTGCCGCCCAAATGATGGGACATTCGGTTGCCATCCACAATCGCACTTACCACCGCTGGATTACCCGTCGTGACCAGCGGCAAGCGGTTGCCTCAGCTTTAAGCCAAAGTCAGATGAGTTGGCGGGGATAGAGTGACTTAACCCACCAGTTCGGGTTGTTTTTCGATGGGTTCTTCTTCGGGTAAGCCAGCCGCACGATTGTAGATCTTGACGTATTCTTTAGCGTATTTCTCCCAGCTAAAATCCTGGCTCATGCCGCGTTTTTGCAACTCTTTCCACTGTGGCTTGAACTGGAATCCTTCCCAGGCTCTCACCAGGCAGGTATACAGGTCCAAAGGTTCGTAGCGATCGAAACAGTATCCGGTTCCAGTACCCGTAGCTGGAACGTGATGTTCGACCGTATCGACTAAGCCGCCCGTGCGGCGCACGATGGGAACAGAGCCGTAGCGCAAAGCCAGCATTTGGCTGATGCCGCAGGGTTCAAACCGGGATGGCATGAGGAAAGCATCGGTGCCTGCGTAAATCCGTCTGGCTAGGGCATCGTTGTAGAGCAGGTAAGCAGACATCCGACCGGGAAAGCGGGAGGCAATTTGCCAGAGTTGGGTTTCGTAGTAGCGATCGCCCGTTCCCAAGACAACCAACTGAGCATTGGTATAAGCCATAAACCGATCGAGCATTTGAATCACCAGATCCAGCCCTTTTTGCTCGACCAGGCGCGACACCATGCCAATCAGGAATGCCCCAGAATTAACCTCTAAACCAACTTCTTCTTGAAGCGCAATTTTGTTGGCTTTGCGGTTGTCTATGGTCTCTGCTGTAAAAGTTTTGGCGAGGTGCTTATCTACGGCGGGGTCATACACTTTGGTATCAATGCCGTTGAGGATGCCAACCAGTTTGCCGCTGATGAAGGAAAGCAAACCTTCCAGCGTTTCACCATAGGCAGGCGTTTGAATTTGCTGGGCATAGGTTGGCGAAACGGTATGCACGACATCGGCAAACTGCACGGCTGCTGCCATTGTGTTGTGTCCTTGCATATACCAGGGACACCAGGTCATGCGCTCTAGCTTCCAGCGCCATGGCCCTTGATAGGCCAGATTGTGAATGGTGTAGACCGTACTGATGTCAGGCGACTGGTGCATCCACACCGGAATCATGCCCGTATGCCAGTCGTGGCAGTGAATTAATTGAGGTTTCCAGTAGTTCCAGGCAAACTCAGCCGCACCGTTGGCAAAGAGGGTAAACCGCCAGTCTTCATCTTCGCCGCCGTAAATGTTGCGCCCGGAGAAGGCCAGATGCCCAAACAGGTAAAGCGGGATGTCTGAGCCAGGTAGGGTCGCTTGGTAGACGTTGAAGTTCTCGAACATGGCTGAGCCTGACCAGACTGGATCTGAAGGAATCTCAATCTTGTCAGGCATAAAGCCGTAGTAAGGCATGAAGATGCGGACATCGTGCCCCATCGCTTTTAGAACTTTGGGCAAGGCCCCAACTACGTCTCCCATGCCGCCGACTTTGGCAAGTGGCGCTGCTTCCGCTGCAACAAACAGAATTCGCATCTGACCTGATTTCCCTCGCGATATTAATCCACTAGAACAAGTCTAAGGGGGCGTGGCGATTGGGGCTAGAGCAGATTTAAGATGTGCTGACGTTTGTGCTGACTTTGATTTTTTGGTGTTTTTCAGACAAGATTACACTAGAGGCAAACGGGTGTTAGACTCTGTTGCTCAGATTTACTGAATCGGGTGATCAATCCATGACCAGCAGCGTCAACAGTCCAACCCACCAGCCACAGTTGCCCGTATGGACAGCCAAGCTCCACTGTTGAAACGAGGAAACCGCGCTCTAGCCGCTATTGTGATTACCGATAGCGTTGGTTTTAGCGCTCGGATGTCCAGCGATGAAGAGCATACGCTAACTCTGATTCAGCGTGACCTTCAGATGATGCGGCAAATCTGCCAAAGTACTGAAGGGCAAGTGCTGAAGTCTACTGGAGACGGCTTGCTGATGTATTTCGTCAGCGCAGTTCAGGCTGTCGCTTGTGCGATCGAAATTCAGACTACCATTGCTGCTCAGGCAGAGGGGCGATCGCCCGAAGATGTGCTGATTCACCGCATTGGGATTCACCTGGGCGACGTATTTTTCAGTGAAACTGACGTGATGGGCAACGGGGTTAACATCGCCGCCCGCCTGCAAACCGAGGCAAAACCTGGCGGCATCTGCATCTCCCAAACCGTTTACGACGTAGTAAAAGATCGACTGGAGATGGAAGCGGTCTATGCTGGCCCACTGAAACTGAAGAATATTCAGCAGCCCGTTCCTGCCTACCAGATTTTACCAACCCGTGACTTAGACCCTCATGCCGTCAGTTCCTCAGATTCGGCTCCCTCTAACCCGATCGGGTTTGCCACCGAGGAAACGCTGCTGGATACCATCATCGACGGTCGCTATCAGATTCATCGAGTTTTGGGGCGGGGTGGCTTTGGGCGCACCTACTTAGCCTCAGATATGCAGCGGTTTGGTGATTTGTGCGTTCTGAAGGAATTTGTGCCAGCCAGCCGCGCCGACTACACGGTGCAAAAGTCGCGCCAACTGTTTGAGCAAGAAGCCAGAGTCCTCTACGAAATTCAGCATCCGCAAATCCCCCGCTTTCTCGCCTGGTTTGCCGAGAAGGGGCGGCTGTTTCTGGTGCAGGAATACATCGACGGCAAAACCTACGCCACGCTGCTGCGAGAAAAGCTGCGCCAGGGAGCCGCTTTTTCCGAAGCCGAGATAACGCAGTGGCTAGCTGACCTGCTGCCTGTTTTGGAGTATCTACACCGATTAAACATTGTTCACCGCGACATTTCACCCGATAACGTCATGCTGCCTGACGGTCAGACGCACCCGATGCTGATCGACTTTGGCTTAGTCAAACAAGCTGTTAATCAAATTTGGGCGGCTTATGCAGAAGATGACCCAACGGTAAGTCAGGCTTCCTTTGTGGGCAAGTTGGGCTACGCGCCCCCAGAGCAAATCCGCATGGGGCAGTGCTATCCCTGTAGTGACCTGTATGCGCTGGGCGTGACGGCGATCGTCTTGCTCACAGGTCAGGAGCCTAACACCCTAACCGATCGCCAGTCTTTGGAATGGTGCTGGCAGTCTTACGTGCAGGTGAGCGATCGCCTCACTCACATTCTCAATAAAATGCTGTCTGAAAAACCTAAAGATCGCTACCAGTCTGCGGCTGAGGTGATGACAGCGCTGGGGTCGCCTGGTGCAGCAAGTAGCCCGATTCCTCATCCATCGGTTCACTTCAGCCGCCCCGTGAGCAACGTCACCCAGCAGCAGCGAGCGCCCATCCCTCCCCCTAAACCGTTACCCGTTCTCGACCCCAAGTTTGTCGAACGCTGCCGCACTGAGCTAGCCCGCTGCATTGGGCCAATGGCAGACTATATTGTGGAAGACATTCTCGCCCAAACGCCTCACCTAAAGCCAGAGCAGTTGGTGCAGGCGATCGTCGCCGAAATTCCCAACGCTAAGCAAGCAGAAGAATTTCAGCAGCAGGTGCGATCGCATTAACGTGGCGCGTAACGACATAAAGATACTTCAATGAGCAAAGTTCATGTCTCCTGCTGTGGCAACCCTGGTAGGGCGAGAGTGACGAAAGCCAGCTAAACCATAGCTCCTTAATCATTCCGCCCTGCTCCTTAATGATTCCGCATAGCTGCTGAGTCATTCCGCTCTGCTGCTCAACGATTCCGCCCTGCTGCTCAACGATTCCGCCCTGCTGCTCAACGATTCCGCCCTGCTGCTGAGTCATTCCGCATAGCTCCTCAATCATTCCGCTCTGCTGCTGAGTCATTCCGCCCTGCTGCTGAGTCATTCCGCCCTACTGCTCAATGGTGTCGCCCTGCTGCTCAATCATTCCGCATAGCTATTGAATATTCGTAGATCTCGTAGTTGGGTAGGGTGTAACTGGCGGAGCGTAACGCATCGTCAAAAACAACGCTAGCGCTGGGAAATTGTTATGTGTCACTCGTCATTCGTCATAAAGTATAGAAAAGTTTGCTCCAGTTCAAATGGCTCATGCCTGCGCTCAAAAAACTTTATGAATTCAATGAACACAGTTGGCGATAAGACCCTCAACAATCAGACAGTGGACGACAAAGCCGTTGTCCAGGAATACTTTAACGCCACAGGCTTTGACCGCTGGCGGCGGATCTATGGTGATGGTGAAGTCAACAAAGTACAGCTAGACATCCGCAAAGGCCATCAACAGACCGTAGATACCGTGCTGGCATGGCTTCAGGCTGATGGCAATCTCGCAGATCTAACCGTTTGTGATGCCGGGTGTGGCGTGGGTAGCCTTAGCATTCCGCTGGCAGCAGCAGGCGCAAAGGTCTACGCCAGTGACATTTCCGAGAAAATGGTGGGAGAAGCTCAAACCAGAGCCGAGACTGAATTGGGGCAGGCAGACAATCCCACATTTGCTGTGCAAGACCTGGAAGCGCTGAGCGGTCACTATCACACGGTCATTTGCCTGGATGTGCTGATTCACTATCCTCAGGAAAAGGCGATCGCCATGATTGATCACCTCAGCAACCTGGCAGACTCGCGCCTGATCCTCAGCTTTGCCCCCAAAACCTTTGCCTACAGTCTGCTGAAAAAAATTGGCGACTTTTTCCCTGGCCCTAGCAAAGCAACTCGTGCCTATCTGCATCGAGAAGCCAACATTGTAGAAGGTTTGGAAGCTAGAGGCTGGAAAGTACAGCGCAACGCCATGACAAAGACCCGTTTCTACTTCTCTCGCCTGCTAGAAGCCACTCACTAAGTAGCGAAACCTGATACGGTTGACGCAGTTGTAGAATAGCCGCTTGAATAGGCAGATCAGGAGAACAAATTGGCGATCGCTCAGTCTTCTAACTCAAGCCTTTCAAATCAGGCTGCAATTCTGACCCCGCTCCAGGCTAAAGTGATGCAAACCAAAAAAGTTTTGGCAGGTCTATTTCTTGCTGCTGGCTCTGCCATCGTCATCGCCTTTACCCACAGTGTCATTACCGAAGACGCTGAAACCCGCTCTTCCCATCTAGTGGGAGGATTCTTATTTGGGCTACCGCCGATTGCTTTGGGAGGTTGGCTACTGGTTGGTGCATCACGTCACAACCCGCGTCCCGATCAGGTTAGTTTGCGTGCCACTTTTTACCGATTGCTCAAGCAGAACAGTGGATGTTTATCTGTGATGCAATTTGCTACCGCCACCAACCTGCCTAAAACAGCCGCCCAATCTTATCTAGATGAGAGAGCCAAAGAATTTGATGCCAAGTTTATCGTCGGCGAAGACGGTAGCCTTGCCTATCAGTTTTTCTACGGGCAAGATCAGAACGAAACCCATCTCACCCAAACCTTGCGCGAACGGCTTGCCAGTTCTGACTTCAGAGACATCACCATTACGTGATATGGCGCTACGTCCCCTGGGGTTTATATGCGTAAGAATTTTTAACAGAAACTCTCATCAAATCAGATTACTCTAACAATTTGGGAAGCTTTTTAAACATTGTCTTCTAGCATTGTTAAGCTTCGGCACTCCAGCAGGCAAATTTAATGTTGGGATTAGTAGGACTTTAATAATGACCAGTAATTTAGCAACCAAGCTGCGAGAGGGCACCAAAAAGGCCCATACAATGGCTGAGAATGTCGGCTTTGTGAAGTGCTTTCTCAAAGGAGTTGTCGAAAAAAACTCCTATCGAAAGCTGGTCGCCGACCTCTATTTTGTCTACTCGGCAATGGAGGAAGAGATGGAGCGCCATCAGCAGCATCCAATCGTTTCTAAAATCCATTTCCCAGAGCTAAATCGCAAGGAAAGCCTGGAGCGCGACCTGCACTTTTACTACGGGAATAACTGGCGCGATCAAATCGCTCCTACGCCTGCGGCTCAAGCCTATGTAGAGCATATTCATCAGGTTTCTGCAACGCAGCCTGAGTTACTTGTCGCGCATTCCTACACTCGTTACCTGGGCGACCTGTCAGGTGGGCAAATCCTCAAAGGCATTGCTCAACGTGGTATGAACTTGAGCAATGGCGAAGGAACCGCTTTCTACGAGTTCAAAGACATTTCCGACGAAAAACAGTTCAAGGCGAAGTACCGTCAGGCTATGGACGAATTGCCGATTGACGAAGCAACCGCCGATCGTATCGTCGATGAAGCCAACGCCACCTTTGGGATGAACATGAAAGTCTTCCAGGAACTCGAAGGCAACCTGATCAAGGCGATCGGTCAAATGCTGTTTAATAGCCTCACCCGTCGTCGCGGCCGGGGCAGCACCGAGTTGGCAACTGCTGACTAATCTATAGAACTTCATCTCTAAAAACTATTAGGGGAGGTTAGTTTTTCGTAGACTAGAGTGCGAAAAATTAACCTCCCCAAGTTGTTTTCAACCCCTGGAATGGGCATCTTGCCCGTTCAAAGCAAGTAGGCAAAATGTCTGACAGAGTTTTTATATGGCAGGTCAAACAAGCTACAGACGGTGTCTGCTGCATGATAGGATTAACTACTGATTGCTGACTTCCGATCCCTGTCTCTAAACGTTTGAGCGGCTAGATGCCTTCACCACTTCGCTGAAGCATGACTTCCCAGGGTGACTCGGAAAAGTTTGTCTCGCCTGATCCTCACCCGCTAAGGCTGGAAGATGCGTTTTTCCAAAATTTTGATTGCCAATCGTGGAGAAATTGCCCTCCGCATCCTTCGCACCTGCGAGGAGATGGGCATTGTTACAGTTGCCGTTCATTCTACAATTGACCGCAATGCGCTACACGTCCAGCTTGCAGATGAGGCAGTCTGCATTGGGGAGCCGCCTAGCAGCAAAAGCTATTTGAATATTCCCAACATCATTGCCGCTGCTCTGACTCGCAACGCCACTGCAATTCATCCGGGCTATGGGTTTCTGGCAGAAAACGCTCGATTCGCTGAAATCTGTGCCGATCATCAGATTGCTTTTATCGGTCCTTCCCCTGAGGCAATGCGGGCAATGGGTGATAAGTCAACCGCTAAGGAAACTATGCAGCGGATTGGTGTCCCCACCGTGCCTGGAAGCGATGGGCTATTGACGGATGAGCAGGAAGCGATGGCGATCGCCCACCAGATCGGCTATCCCGTAATCATCAAAGCAACGGCTGGCGGTGGTGGTCGCGGAATGCGTCTGGTTCGCAGTGAAGGTGAATTGGTGAAGTCGTTCCTGGCGGCTCAGGGTGAAGCGGATGCCGCTTTTGGCAACCCCGGCGTTTATTTAGAAAAGTTCATTGAACGCCCTCGACACATTGAGTTTCAAATTCTCGCGGATAGCTACGGCAACGCCATTCACCTGGGAGAGCGGGACTGCTCCATCCAGCGGCGACACCAAAAGCTCTTAGAAGAAGCTCCTAGCGCTGCGTTGACGGCCGAACTGCGCGAGAAGATGGGATCTGCGGCTGTTCGCGTTGCTCAGGCGATTAGCTACACGGGTGCAGGCACGATCGAATTTTTGCTTGACCAGTCAGGGCAGTTTTATTTCATGGAAATGAACACCCGCATTCAGGTTGAACACCCCGTCACCGAGATGATTACTGGCTTAGACCTAATTGCTGAACAAATTCGGGTTGCCCAGGGCGAAAAGTTGCGACTAACTCAGGAGCAGGTCGCGTTCCGTGGCCATGCGATCGAGTGTCGCATCAATGCGGAAGACCCCGATCACAACTTTCGTCCCCATCCGGGACGCATTAGCGGCTATTTGCCCCCTGGTGGTCCCGGTGTGCGAATCGATTCCCATGTTTACACTGACTATGAAATTCCGCCCTACTATGACTCGCTGATTGGCAAGCTGATTGTTTGGGCCCCCGATCGCCCCGCCGCCATTCAGCGAATGAAGCGGGCTTTACGAGAATGCGCGATTACAGGTTTACCCACCACCATCGGTTTCCACCAAAAAATTTTAGAGACTGCCGAATTTAACCAGGGCAAGATCTACACCAACTTCGTTGAGCAAATGACGCGACCCACTGACGGGTAGTTTGGAGTGAATAGAGAACTGTAGGGTTGGGTTCCGCCTTGCCCCACCTAACCTACGTCTAGGGGCCCATCATAGTCAGTAATCCTTGCTGCCCCAGCAGAAGTTCACGCAGCAGGCTAAAAATTCCAACCCAGAGGATGGGTGTGATGTCTACTCCACCCAGAGGCGGCACAAGCTTACGCAGCGGCATGAGAAAGGGTTCCGTTGGCAAAGCTACCAGGATAAAAGGCATCCGGTTGAGTTCAGCCTGGGGATACCAGGTTAGGACGATGCGAATGATAAATAGTAGAATCATCAGCCCCAGCAGAGGAGCTAAAACCCAATTGGCGATCGCAACAGAGGTCATAGGTGCTAAAAATTAAGCTTTGTAACTGAATCTATTCATCATTCTACCGCTCCTCAAACGCAGCTTTGAATCGCCTCAGCTTAAGAATGCCAGTAGAATGTCGGTGAGATACAAGAAAATGGACTTCTCAAAGGATTAACAGACCGATAAGATTATTAATGAAGAAGCCTTCTGAACTTGGGGATCAAAACTCATGACACCGTCTTTAGCAAACTTTCTATACAGCCTGCTCGCAGGTGCAGTAATCATCGTTATTCCAGCAACTGTTGCGCTGATCTTCATCAGTCAAAGAGACAAGATTCAGCGCTCTTAATCTGGCACCGCTAAATTTGCACAGCTAATCTGGCTCCAAGCTGGTGAGTCGGCGAAGTCAGGGGTTGATGGAGTAAAGGTGCTTTGCTCTCAGAAATCCCTGACTTTATCGATCCAGGCTCTCGTATAGTCTTGACATAAGGCGGCATCCTACTTTAGCTTGACTATTTAATGCTTAAAGCGGTTAGCTGAATACCTCAGGTCAGTCAGCGATTCGGTTAGAGTAGAGATTGATATCAGCAATTCAAAATAAATCGGTTTAGTGAAAATCGGTTTAACTTGGGGTCGATTAGGATTAGGACAAATTTACGGAGAACTGCAATGGTGAATGCTGGGCTAGGTTTGAACAGCATGATTACCCCGACGCTAGCAGCGGTTAACATCATCCCCAATGCGAGTAGCCTTGTGGGAGTTGGGCTTGCCCTCTCAGGCGTAGGGCTTTATTTCTTGCGCTCGGTGCGCCCTAATCTGGCGCGAGATCACGACATTTTCTTTGCGGCGGTGGCGCTGGTCTGCGGTGGCATTTTGTTCTTTAACGGTTGGCGGCAAGACCCTATTTTGCAGTTTGGTCAGTTTATGCTGACGGGTTCTGCCATTTTCTTTGCAGTTGAGAGTATTCGTCTACGTTCTGTGGCAACCGAGCAGGCAAAGCGCACCACACCTGTTGTGGATGATGATCGCCCGGTTAGTCGGGTTTATCGGGCAGAGTTAGACGATCTGGATGCTCTGGACGAAGAACCGCGTCCCATCACCCGCCGGATTAGAGGCACAAGAGACGTGCGCTCAACGGATGAGTATAGCGATGAAGTGCGTCGTCGCCCCTCTAGCCGAAGCAGCAGCGATCGCCTCGGCTCAGGTGACGCTTACAGCGATCCATCCAGTGGTCGCCCTCGTCGCCGCCGTCCGCCCTCCAGCCGAACGGAGCGCCCAGCCTCTCGCTCTGATCGCTCTGATATTGATGAGTACTGGGGTGATACAGAAGATAGACCCGTTCGCAGCAGTCGTCCTAGCCGCAGTTCCGACTCTGCGCCATCGTCAAGACCTCGAAGAACTCGCCCTCCTCAAGATGTCCCGCGTCGCAGCCGAGTTGAGTCAGAGCGATCGCCCTCTGACTACGTTGACTACCAGCCAATCGACTACACCAGCGATGATCAGGATAGCCCACGTGATTATGATTAATGATGGTCAGCGCTAGCGCTTCAAGTGGTTGAGCATTCCAGCATCGCTAAACGCTTTCAGCAGTGGATAGGATTAAGCATCGGCTTGATCCTATTCGTTTTTCTTATGAGTTGCCAGCAAAACATGGCGCTGGCTAGCTCCGATTCCTCCAATAGTTTGAATAGCCTGTATGCCGATGAGCAGCCTGCGCTAAGCGGAGACGGCCGATTTATCGCCTATGTGTCTAACCGAAACGGCACTCGCGGTATCCTGCTGTTTGATTTGAAGGATCAAAAATTTATTGATTTGCCTCGGTTAAATCGCCCGGATGCGATCGCCGAAAGCCCCAGCATCAGCAACACAGCCCGGTATATTGTCTACACCGCAAGCGATCGCGGCAGAGCCGACATTCAGCTATATGACCGCGTTACCGAGCAGGTTCAGGTTCTCACCGCTGGTTATCGAGGCTGGGTGAGGCATCCCAGCATTAGTCCTGACGGCCGCTACATCACCTTTGAGACGGGCAGCAATGGACAGTGGGATATTGAAATAATCGATCGAGGCACAATTGAGCTAGATGTTCCGTGAAACCTGCTGTGAGATCCGTTTTAGCTGTTCTAATTTTGGCGATCGCTCTGTCCATTTTGCTGATCAGTTGCTCAGGTCCACAGTATCTCAGTTTCCCTCTTGATCCCAGTGGACGTAGCCTCAACAGTCCCTATGCAGAGCTGTCTCCTAGATCTGTTAGCCAATACCTAGTTTTTGTCTCCGATCGAGCAGGCAGTCAGGATGTGTACGTGTACGACCTGAACGAACGCAAGTTGCTTGACCTACCCGAACTTAACAGTCTAGACATGACCGTTGCTGCTCCAGACATTTCTGAAGACGGTCGCTACATTGTTTTTGCGGGCAATCGGCAGGGCAAATCTGAGATCTACCTTTACGATCGCCAGCTTTACAAGCTTCGCAGTCTTACCAGCAATCTCAGCGCCGAAGTTCGCAATCCCAGCATTAGCGCTGACGGCGACACTATCGCCTTCGAGTCTAACGCTCAGGGTCAATGGGATATTTTCATCTACACCCGTGCTGGCGACCCGTTAGATATTTCCACAAATCCTCGCTGAGATCAGCAACGAATTACTCCAGTAAACTTGCGCGGTAGCTGTCACACAAACCCTACCCAACCCCATCCCGGACAGCCAAAATAGAAGGGTGAAGAAGGGATTGGATTAACGGAATCGGCGATCGCCGCTAGGTATCTCCTAAGTAGTCCTCTAAATAGTCCTTCATCATCCTTCAACCTCCCTTTGCTAGCAGTTGCACCACAATTCCAGCATGAACACCAAATTCCTTAGCCGTGTAGCCACATCAGGAATCATCGCAGCGGGAACCGCCCTCGGCATCACTGCCTTCGATGCATTTATTCCGGTTAATCTGCTGAACGTCGCTTTGGGTCAACCCCACTCCAACCAAGCGCTGGCTCAAGATGTAGAAGAAGATACCAACGTCCGAGTTTATGAAACGGCTAGCCCAGCGGTTGTTTCCGTTAATGCGGCTGACGGTTCAGGTAGTGGCAGCATCATCAGTCCAAACGGCTTAATTTTGACGAATGCTCATGTGGTAGCAGGGAGTCGCACAGTAACGGTGCGTCTAACGGACGGCAGAGAAGTTCAGGGCGACGTAATTGCTTTTGGCGAACCGGGGTTAGATTTAGCCGCAGTTCAACTGCGGGGACAGAGCAATTTACCGCATCTGAGATTGGCTAGCCCTGGCTCAGTCCGGGTTGGACAACGTGCCTTTGCCATTGGCAACCCTTTTGGTCAGTTTCAAAACACATTCACGATCGGTATTGTGAGCCGAATTGACCCAGAGCGAGGAATTCAAACCGATGCAGCAATTAATCCTGGTAATTCTGGAGGTCCGCTATTAAACAGCCAGGGAGAATTGATTGGAGTTAATACCTCTATTTTTACGACTAGCAGCACGGCAGGCAACATTGGTATTGGTTTTGCTATTCCGGTCGATCGCATCCAGCCATTTTTGACGGCGGTGCGAGAAGGTCGTGCCCCCACCGTTGCCCAAACCGATCGCCCACAAATCAACCGCCCACCGGAGGCGATCGCCGTTAACGGACCCGTCGTCAGAGGCAATCTGGGCAGCGGCAGTAATGTCCTGCCAATAGACAACAGCTACTTTAACCTCTACACCTTTGAGGGCAGAGCCGGACAGCAGATCGAGATTACCATGAGTAGCAGCCAACTGGATGCTTACCTGATTTTGCTAGCACCCGATGGCAGCGATCTGATTCAAGATGACGACAGCGGCGGCGGCACCAATGCTCGACTGGTAACAACCTTGCCCGTTAACGGAACCTACACCATTTTGGCAAATTCCTATGCTGCTGGTGAGTCGGGAGATTATGAATTGCGCGTTGCTTCGGCAGGGGCTAACCCTCAACCGCAAGCAGGTCAGCCGCCAGCTCAGGGACAACAGCCCCGCCAGCAACCTACCCCCTCTGGCGTAATTTTACAGGAGCAGGGTGTGCTTAGCCCTGGTGGACCAACCCTATCTGACAATAGCCTCTACCGAGAACACATTTTTCGCGCAACGCAAGGGCAAACGGTGACGATAACGATGGAAAGTACAGATTTTGACACGTACTTAATTCTGGTGAATGAGCAGGGCGAACCGCTGGAGCAAAATGACAATCGCTGTCAGCAACAAACGCCAGAGTGCCGCAATTCTGAAATTAGAATTACTTTGCCCCAGACGGGGACTTACCGGGCGATCGCCAATGCTTACGATGCTAGCGGTCGGGGACGCTATACGATCACAGTTCGCTAGCGTAGCCCCAACCAGGTAAAGAAATCCTCGTGGGTAAACAGTTCCAGAATGAGCAGCGCAAAGAAACCAATCATGGCAAACCGTCCATTGATGAGTTCGGCGTAAGGTGTCCAACCAAAGCCTGGTTTAGGTTGGGCATCTGCTTCAGGTGCAGAGTTTTGGGTGGATTCTGGGGAAGGAGAGCTTTTTTCAGAAGTCATAGGGGTATGCCTCAATGGTTAGTTTGACTGCGACTCCAGGCTTTGCACCGATTCGATTAGCGATCGCACCTCTGCTGCTCCTTCAGATGGCTCAAAGCTTAGAGGGAATTTGCCGCGAACCAGCATTCGCAAACCTAGCGGACCCAGGCTAGCTAAACCCCGCAAGTCTCTAAACGAATTGCCAACTACCTTCAGCCCAAACTGACGCTCATCAATCCAGCCGCCCTGCTTCACCAGATCAATCAGAACCTTGCGATGCCGCACTGAACGGCTACTGCTTTCATCCTTGCGGTCTAAGATTTGTTGTTTGATTTTGCCAATTTGATCCATCGGCGCAACCTCCATCGGGCAAACTGCATTGCAGTAATAGCAGCGCGTACAGCCCCAAACCCCATGAGTGCCCTGGTTGTAGTCTTCTAACCGAGCTTCCGTCTGGTCATCCCTGGAGTCAGCCACCATTCGAGCCGCTTTTGCTAGCGCATGGGGGCCGACAAAATCAGCATTTACCTCTCGCGCATTGCATTCTGAATAGCAGGCTCCACAGAGAATGCAGTTGCCGTTTTGATTGAGGCGATCGCGCTCTTCCGGGGTTTGCAAAAACTCCCGTTCTTGCACCTGTCGCGCCTCTGTGCTGACATAAGGCTCAACTGCCTCAAGGTTGTCCCAGAAGCTCTGCATATCTACCACCAAATCTTTAATCACTGGCATATTTCCCATCGGGGCAACCGTGATTGTTGGTATCCCAAAGGGGTGATTTGAAGTTGCAGCAGCAGCGTGAATCTGCTGCAAACGAGCAATTTCACCGCCAATATTTTCTTTGCAGGCTAGGGCAGAGCGCCCATTAATTCGCATCCCACAACTACCACAAATTGTGTTGCGACAGTTTTTCCGAAACGCTAAACTACCGTCCTGCTCCCATTTAATTCGGTTCAGGCAGTCTAAAACCGTATTGCCAGGTTCAACCTCTAATTCATAGGTTTGAATTCGTGGAGTACTGTCTAACTCCTGTCGAACTACTTTAAACAAAACTTGCATAATCAAAACAATTATTTTGAGACTCTCGATTCCTGGCGCTGACGCAATCTCTTGGGGGTGACAGGTCAGTCCATCTATCTATAGTCTAAGCCGAAACTCCTTGCAACTCCTTCGATATTGGCAAGAATGCTGAGGTAATTTAAGATTTAATTAGCGCGTCGAATAGTTTGTAAAAGTCCTCAATTAGAGAGCAGAAGCCTTCATAAACTGCTTAAAATTGCTGCAAGCACAAAGGAAAGTAAAATTCGTGCAGCCGCTAATCCTCATCTATTTTCTTGGCTTTCTGGAGTTGACAGTTTACGGCAGTCATGTATCCAGCATTTTTCACTCTTCTCCCTAAAGTGGATTTCCTGATGCCAATTCAATTTGAGCTTGCACAGAATTAATCCTGGTGCAACAAGGGGCTTAAGCCCTTTGTTTTATACAGCTTCACCAAGAATTGATATGCCTTAATTTTGAAGCGATAAACCTCAAATTTTCACCCTGCAAATCTCTATGGCTGAGATTGAAAAGATTTGAAATGACTACTCTGGCTAAATTAGCGATCGCACAACGCCAGGAAACTATGCGAAAACCTCGATCTAGCAATGTGGGGGATGTCCTATCCCAATGCACCGAAATTGGTTTTCATGTTTTGCATAGGCTTTAAGCAAAGCACCATGTTTAATTAGTCTGATTGTTTAAGTTCTTCAGCAAAATCCTTGTCATATCAGTGACCTTTAGGGCTATATTTTTATATAGAAAAGGTTGGCATTAGCTCTAATTTGCTATCTTGAAGTCTGAAAGGGCACCTTAAAGAAGATGACTGAAACTGTAACGGCTCCTTTAACCGGAAAAGCGCTACTTCAAAAAGTAAAAGAACTTTCCCACTTACCTCGTCGAGAAAAAGCGAGACGGTGTGGATACTATACAGTTGGAAAAAATAACCAGACTCGCGTTAATCTTGCAGATTTTTTTGAGGCTGTATTAGCAGCCAAAGGCACTCCTTTGAGTGCAGAGGGCACCAAAGATGGCCGGGGCCGAGAGCCAACCTATCGAGTTAGCGTTCATAAGAACGGGCAAATAGTTATTGGTGCAACTTACACTGAAAAGATGGGCTTGAAACCCGGTGATGAGTTTGAGATCAAGTTGGGCTACAAGCACATTCACCTAATTCAGATTGACAGTGATAGAAATGGTTCAGTAGAGACGGATGAGGAAGATCTCTAAGCAACCTACCCTCCTAATCCATGATTTGTTGAGGCTGACTTTGGGCTGTAATCTCCAAGATAAATAAGTGGAGAAATGAGTGGATCAGTAAGAGTTGGAGAAATCGCCGTTTCCATCGAAGTTATCCGTTAAAGCTCACGTCGCTGGGCGATCCAGCTCCAATCCTTAGCATTTGGTATAGCCTCTTAAATGGATTTCGCTTAGAAATTTAAGGCTGATCTGTATGAGCTTTACTGGTTTGATGCAAGCCTCTGCGCTGCTGAAAATTTTCATTTTCTTTCTAGTTTGGGCGATCGCCTGGTTCCCTCTTGCAATGCCGCTGGCGATCGCTCTTCACTGGCGACCTCCACAGCCCCTCTCTCCCTCACAAAAGCTACCGCTGCTAGCCTCTCTTTACCTATTAGCGCCAGCGGTTGTGTGGGGAGCAGCCAGCTTAGAAGCGTCATCTTTCAAGGACTATGGCTTGTCGTGGACTGGCTCTACGCTCGGTTCATCCGGATTGGGGCTAATCGTAGGAGTAGCGGGTTTAACAATCCTATTTGGGGTTCAACAAGCTCTCGGCTGGTTAAGCTGGCGACCGCTTCAACTTAGAACTGAAGATAACTCCGGTAGAATTGCTTTGCTCAAGCTGCTGCTGCCAACCCTACTTCTGGGCACCTGGGTAAGCGTTACCGAAGAACTGATTTTTCGCGGTTTTCTGGTTAACCAGCTTTTACAAGATTATTCTCTCCGGGTGTCCGGCGCGATCGCCAGCCTAGTTTTTGCGCTGCTTCACCTGGTCTGGGAAGGCAAAGAAAACATTCCCCAACTGCCGGGGCTGTGGCTCATGGGAATGGTGCTGGTGCTGGCGCGTTGGGTAGACGGCGGCAGCTTAGGGCTAGCCTGTGGACTTCATGCTGGATGGATTTGGGCGATCGCCAGTCTGGATGCAACGGAGGCGATCGCCTACACAGGGCGCGGTTCAACGTGGCTCACCGGGCTGGGCGGTAAACCCTTAGCTGGAGTGATGGGTGTCTTATTTCTATTAATCACAGGAGCTATTCTTTGGGAGTTTGGCTTAACGTCAGGAGCGTCACTGGGTTAAGGGGGGTGAATCGGGTCAAAGCTCCCACTGGCACCGAGCGAGAAAGCTGCACCTGAAGCAAACGATGCTGCCAGGATTTTGAATTGGGAAGCTGTTCTCGCCAAGTTAGAGCTGTGGTGAGCCGTTCTAGCGTAGCCAGGGCAAGTACCAGCACTCCTTTGGGGGTGAGCCGTTGGGCACAAAGATCGAGAATTTGGCTGAGGTTGCCGCCACTGCCGCCAATAAAAATCCGATCGGGGTTGGGCAGGTCGTGCAGTGCATCGGGAGCGCTGCCGTGAATTGAGCTGATGTTGTCTACCTGGAAGCGAGCGCAATTCTGCCGAATTAATGCAGTTCCAGCAGCAGTCTGCTCAATCGCATAAATTTGCGACTGCGGAAACAAACGGGCCATTTCGATTGAGACGGAGCCAGTGCCCGCGCCGATGTCCCAAATTACTTGCCCCGGTTGCAGTACCAGTTCACCCAAAATCAGCAGCCGAATTTCTCGCTTGGTGATCAAACCGGGGCGATCGCTAAAGCTGAGAAAACTTTGGTCGGGCAATCCTAAAGCGGGCAGAGGCTCTAAATTTAACTCCTTCTGCCGCTCAGAGCGGAGCAGCACGACCACATTCAGAGGCGCAAATTCCTGTTCTGCTAACTCGTTTGCAAGAAGGGTTTGGATGCGTTCTTCGCTGCCTCCCAGATTCTCACAAACCCAAATCTGATATTCGCTAGGCAAATCCAGCGCCAGCAGCAAACGGGCGATCGCCGCAGGAGTATTTTTGGGGTCAGTCAAAACGGCAATTTTGTTTTTGCCCTGCTGCAATGCCTGGGTCAGCAGGTCGAGCGATCGCCCATGAGCGCTGATCAGTTCCGCATCCTGCCAGGAAGCTTTGACCCGACTAAAGGCAAGCTGCATGGAACTAAGGTGCGGGTGAAAGGTAATTTGATGGGGCGGCAGTTCGGCTAGCAGCAGGCGACCAAGACCGAAGAAAAGGGGATCGCCGGAGACAAGGATGATGATGAAGGGGCTAGGGGC
>Ga0224723_1000119_pt1 | contig 49804 bp, 19 predicted proteins | sample Balambano_FR2_Me_FD_161647 | JGI IMG/M metagenome (GOLD analysis project Ga0224723, IMG submission 161647) | Freshwater sediment microbial communities from Lake Towuti, South Sulawesi, Indonesia - Balambano_FR2_MetaG | ecosystem: Environmental > Aquatic > Freshwater > Lake > Sediment | place... | reverse complement strand
TAATAGAATCTATTCTCATTTAATGTGTAAATTTCTCTTCACCCTGTAGTTATTAAGTACTATTGCTGACCAAATCAATTAGTACTCATGGACTTATGACAGCTAGGGTGCGGAATGTGGGATATAAAGGAGTTTCAGAGAAAACTTAAGAGCAAGGAACAAGAAACTTTCAAAGCACCTCTGCTTGAAACCACAAGGACGCTGTGTTTCATAAGAGCGATCGCATATTCGTTCACGTAAACGAAGTTTTCCCGCAGGGTAATGTCTCTTTTTAAACTGGGCTGTTTTACCCCAAAGTCTGTTAGGGGAAGTTTCTTCTAGCGAAATATGTCAGTAAGCAGATTCTTTATGGAACGGGAACTTTCTGTTAAGGGTTCCCTTTTTTGTAAATCAACTAATAAATACGTAAATAGCAGTCGCACCTGACCGCAATTATTTTTCTAAAAGAAGAAAATTATTGCCATCTGCCGGGTGCAATAATTCTGGCATCCTTATCATCTAAGTAAAAATCATAAACTGGCTCTCCTGATATTTCACATCGTAATGGCTCAATGAGCTTAGTAAAAGGATTCCACACGAGGGTTATATCTCTTTTTGCTTTTTTTCTTTGTAGTGTACAGGTTATATGTACAGTTGGTAAATGTAAAACTATTGCACTGTACAAATTAGCAGATACAGACAGGGCATAACGCTCTTCAATATCTGCAATTTTCCTTTCTAACTCGTAATTAGTTGCTTGTATCCGTGCTAATTCTTTTTCTTTCTGTGCATCCTCTAAACCTTTATGCTCAATCTTGTTGGCAATCTCCGTGCGAATTGTGTCATAGTAACTTTTCAATCTTTCTTCATCCCTAACTCTAGCACGATGTAATTTTGCCAACCAATTTTCTAATTCTGATTTGATTAATGAAGCTGATGCCTTCTCAATAATTTTGGATAATTCATTAGATGACATATTCTGAGGTAGAGAATCGTCATCCACTGCAAATTTATCTGATTCCCAAAATAAAGCGTCACCAATCTCTATAGGCGTTACTCCTGTTAATTCATTAATTATGAAAGACACCATGCCAATTCTTTTTTCATTTGAAAAAGCCGTGTAAGCTACATTGCACAAGATATAACGTGTAATTTCTGGTTTGGCTTCAACAAAACGAATCAAACCATTTTGTGGTGTGATTTTTTGTGCAATTATTTTTTCAAATCCTATATTTTTCAAATAACCTTCATATTTGACTCCTAAAGCAGTTACACTACCTAAATCAGCCAAAATTTCTGAGAATCTATTGAGGAGTTCTGAGTGATAGCTGATGAATTGACTGTTAGGGGTATTTATCACGGTACTGAATGTTGTTTCTTCTTCTAAATGTAAAGAATGTGCTATTTCTTTTGGTAATAAAACATTTAGAGTTTTCTCATCTACTAATTCTGCTACTCCATCGTATACAGAAACTACTTGTTCTAGAGTTGTAATTATTGGGTCTGTTACTGGCATATTTATGCTATACAATCTGTAAGTTATAACCGATGATTTTTAATTTTCCAATCAGTAAACATTTTTGAATATCGATATAAATAATACTTGATATTTTAAGCCTCGAAATCCTCACCAAATATTTGCTCATCTAGTTTCTGAGTTTCTTGATATTTATCTTTAGCCTTTAGTAAATCATCTGCCAATTTATCAAAAGCGATACTTAATTGTGGTAAAGATTGATTTTTCAGCCAAATATCTACAACCACCTCGCCAAAATCAAATTCATCATCTACATTACCCAATATTGTTTCTATTTCCCCTACCACTAGTTCAAACATATTGATTTTATCATGCAGTATCCTCAGTATATATTCTTCAATACTATCTTTGAGGCAGAAATTGAAAATAAAGATATCTTGGGTTTGTCCGATACGGTGAATTCTCCCAATACGTTGTTCTATCTTCATGGGATTCCAGGGTAAGTCGTAGTTAACTATGGCATTTGCAAATTGAATATTACGTCCTTCTCCCCCTGTCTCCGATGCTAGTAAAACAGGAAAGTGATCCCGGAAAGCTTCAATTGCTGCATCCTTCTGCTTTAAGGACATATCTCCTAAAAATTCGGCAAATTCTATATCAGCTTCTGTAAAGGTTTTAGCTAAATATGCGGATGTGGCTTTGTGGGTGGTAAATACTATAGTTTTTTGAGATGATTTTTTTAGTAGCTCAACTAAAGAACGCGCTTTTTCTACTTGTTTAATTTGGGATGCACGTCGCGTTAAAGTTTTCAATTCTTCACTGGGTAATTTTTTAGAGAGGTTTTTCAAAGATTCTACTAAAGCATTAGTACTAGAACCTGCACGCATTAACAAGCTGTTACGAGAAAACTTATCTAGGTGTTCTGAATTTTCTCGCAGGAAATTGCTTAAATCTTGGTAGAGTTTTTGTTCAGTGTCTTCTGGTATAACGGTGATGGTAGTAGCGAAGCGTTTCGGTAGTTTGATATCTACTAATGAACGAGTGTTGCGAATCATTACTTCCCGCATCAAACTTCGTAGCTTTTCTGGGTTTTTGGGAATTCGTCCATTTTTTGAGGAAACGTACTCTTTTTTGAAGTCCGCTTCCGTTTTTAATAAACCCGGTTTTAACAGGGTGAGCAGATTAAACAGTTCCACTAAGGAGTTTTGTAATGGTGTAGCGGTAAGCATAAGTATAAATCTTTTTGTCAAAGCATTTACAAGTTTCCAGTTGAGTGTATTTCGGTTTTTGAGATGGTGTGCTTCGTCCACGATGACTAAATCCCAGTTGCGTGAAGTGACTATGGAGTAATGTTTGGGTGATTTAGCTGTGTGTATGGATGCTATAATTCGCGGATTTTTTGTCCAAAATTCTTCAGGATTTTGTTGTCTACTTTCGTCGTCAGTGGTGATTGAGGAAATGTTAAACTTTGTGGCTAATTCAACTTGCCATTGGGAGACGAGAGATACTGGAGCAAGTACCAATATCGATTGAACCATCCCCCTTGCTAAATATTCGCTCAAGATTAGTCCTGCTTCAATAGTTTTACCAAGCCCAACTTCATCAGCAAGTAAGGCTCGTCCTCCAAATTGGCGTAATACTTTTCTTGCAGTTTCGAGTTGATACCAGTGTTTATCGATCGCGTTGAGAGAAGGGAGGCAAATTAATTGGTCGTAGTCTGCCATTAATGATAGTTTGAATAGCTCGTTGCGAGCATTGTAGTATTTTATATCATCATGTTGCCGCTGTTTTAAGGCAGTCATTGCTTGTGAAGAGTTAAATGTAAAGCTATAGAAGTTATCCATTCTTCGTAGAAAATTGACGATTAAGTTTGGGATCAGAGTTTTGAGTATTAAGGAAAACTAAAGGGCTACGAAGAGGTCGTAGGTTTTTTAGTACTTAATTCCCAATTTTTAGCCTCCGTAAGTATTTATTCTCGGTCAATCCTAACATAAGTGGCTTTCAGAGCAAACTTTTGTAATAAAAATGGAGAGCGAAAATTTCAGCTTTTCTCAGAAATACGGACGTCTAAACCTTAGTCAACAACGCCAAAAATTAATTTGAATTTTATCAGCTATTACCGGGGAATTTGTGCAAAAATAGCGGACTGTAACAGCTTAGGAAACTTTTTCCAGGCTATCTTGCCTTTGCGACTCCTGATATACAATTGCATAAATTCTAGTAATGCTGATGATGGCTCTTCTTCTGCGCGGAGATTAACAAAAAGATAAGTGGGTTTATCTTGACTTGATACAGATACTACACAACCTTGGCTACAAGCCCAAAGGCATTCAACGGGTTTAATTTCAAGTTCATCGGAGGTCAATTTTTCAGCACATAGACTGTTTATTTTATCAAGTAAAATAGCGCCGTCAGCAGTTTTTCCCGGTTTTTCTTGAGACGAACATTGGCAAGATTTGCAAACAAAGAGGGTATGTTTGGGTATGGAGTTAAGGTGTGTTGAGGAGGTATTTATAGAGATCGTCAATGACTCAATGAACGTTAGTAATTTATTCAGCATTTCAGTTTCTTTGTATACTTGGCTATTTTACAGGGCTTTTAATTTCGATCATTCTCAGTCTGCTTGTTTTACGATACACAAGGTTATGTTGTCTCTACTACTGCAACTTTATCATCTTAACTATAGACTTTCCTGGCTTTTAAGTAACAGATTTATTTACCGAGCCTTTGCAGCAATGCCAATTATAAGAACAAATGTATTTTTCAGTAATAGACTTGAAACAATTTATTTAACCTTATTTATTTCTCACATTCTATAGTACTAGCTTGTTGTACCTTAAGATACAATCTTCTTAATAGAAGTTATTGTCATTTAATCTTAATTAGTTTTATCAAATTATGAAGTAAAGCAAGACACTAAATGAATAATAGTTCATCTCAATTGATGGATACTAAGCAGCAATCCTTCTGAAACCAGGTGTTTATTTGACACAGAGGCTTATACCGTGCTATTGACTAGAAAAAATATTCACTCAAGAGCATTTGTAAAAGCCGTTTTAACTCCCTTGATTACGGAATTGGGTCAAATAAGACGAAATTGATCTAGACCATGCAAAACATAGATGGTGTTGGTGAGAGCCTTATAGAAACTAGATGATTTGTCATCTGCCTAAAGAAATAGACAACTTTGCAATAAGGAAACCTGATAGACTTTACTGTTCCGATAATTAGCGGCGATGACTAGGCTGTTGCTATAGTTATTTATTTTCGTTATGGTAAATGAGGTTAAATAAAAACTAGTTTCAACAAGACTAGTAAAAGTTCACCCCCAAGCAGATCACTACTAGATGTGCTTCGTAAGACTGTTGGCGGTTAGCTAAACTAATTATCGAAGGTCGAGATTTAAGTCAAGTAAGTCAATTTGCTTTTCGCGTCTCGGCTAATAACCTTTGGTTTGGTTGACTACTAAGCTTAAGATTTTGAGATTGATAAATATCTTAAATGAGAAAAGTAGTCATAGGAGGTATGTGATGAAGATACTCCAATTGGTGAGAGATATAGCGTTAACATCAGTTTTTAGGTGTTCTTGCTTCGTTGCGAACACATTTATAACTATTTCGACATTCAGATTGAACGATAGTTGAATCATATTAAGTTTGTCTCTATTAGCAATATTTAACTTTATCTCTGTGGGTATAACAGTTTAGACGTTTACTCAAGGAGGAGGAAATACTAGCTTGTGTCGTACCAGGACATTCAAGCTAAGTTTTTGCGTAGGACTGAAGGTTGGCTACTTATTTTTCTCTCGTAAGAGCGAAATTTAAAAGGAGCAGTTTGCCAGGGTTGCATCTATAATTGTTGAAAATGAAAATGAATAAATTTTCTCATAGCTTTCTGAAAGCTGAAGACGACTGTTGTACAGTTGTTGAACTGTTGCGTAAAGCGTGCTTTAAGCATCCGAATCGAGATGCTTTTACCTTCTTGCTAGATGGCGAAACAGAAGAAGTAACACTAACTTATGAGGAATTAGATAGGCGAGCGCGTCGAATTGCAGCTCGGTTGCAAGCCTTGGGTTTGACTGGAGAACGCGCTTTACTGCTTTATCCAGCAGGATTAGATTTTTTAATTGCTTTTTTCGGTTGTTTATATGCGGGAGTTGTGCCAGTAACTGCTTATCCTCCGAGAAATCAGCGTAACACACCGAGAATCAAAGCGATTTCGACAGATGCACAAGCAGCGATCGCATTGACGACAACAGAAATATTGCCTACATTACAGTCTTTAATGACAGAAAAGACTGACCTGGGATCTTTGCAGTGGCTAACTACCGACAATCTTCCACAGGGAATAGAAGATAATTGGCGAGAACCTGATATAAATAGAAATGCCTTAGCTTTTCTGCAATATACCTCTGGTTCCACAGGGAAACCCAAGGGTGTGATGATTAGTCATGGAAACTTACTGCATAATGCTCACACAACTTACCAATTTATGGAGCATTCCCCAAAAAGTAAGTTCGTGACGTGGTTGCCGATGTACCATGATATGGGTCTAATTGGTGGCATATTACAACCTTTATATGGGGGTTTTCCCTGCATTATTATGTCTCCAGCTTACTTTCTCCAAAGTCCTTATCGTTGGTTGCAGGCAATTTCTAAGTACACAGGAACAACAAGTGGTGGCCCGAATTTTGCCTATGATTTATGTGTGCAAAAAATTACTCCTGAACAAAAAGCAACTCTTGATTTGAGTAGTTGGAGTGTAGCATTTAATGGTGCGGAACCCATTCGCTACGATACTTTAGAACGTTTTGCAGAGGCTTTTGCAGAGTGTGGCTTCCGTAGAGAGGCTTTTTACCCTTGTTACGGAATGGCTGAAACAACTCTGATGGTTTCCGGTGTGCAGAAAGCTACATTTCCAATTATTAAAACAGTTAAAAAATCTGCATTAGAATCTAATCGAGTTGTTGAATCGTCTATTGCAGATGATAATATTTACAATTTTGTCAGCTGCGGTCGAGTTATACCACAACAAAAGATAGTAATTGTCAACCCAGAAACGCTCAACAGTTGTCAATCAGATGAAATCGGGGAAATTTGGGTATCTGGATTGAGTGTTGGTCAAGGTTATTGGAATCGTGAACAGGAGACAAAAGAAACATTTTGTGCTTATCTATCAGATAAAGGAGAAGGAGCATTCTTGCGGACTGGAGATTTAGGTTTTTTGCAGGATGGGGAACTATTTATTACAGGTAGAGCAAAAGATTTAATTATCATTCGAGGTCGCAATCTTTACCCACAAGATATAGAATTAACCGCTGAACGTAGTCATCCATCTTTGCGCTCTAGTGCTAGTGCTGCATTTATAGTAGAGGTTAATAACGAAGAAAAGCTGGTAGTTGTACAAGAATTAGAGTTTCGTGCCAAACCAAATTTAGAAGATGTAGTTAATGCAATTCGCCAAGGGATTACTGAAGAGCATGAGGTACAAGTTTATGCAGTTGTTTTAATTAAACCAGGTAGTATTCCTAAAACTTCCAGCGGTAAGATTCAACGACGTGCAACTCGCACTCAGTTTGAAAATGGCGAATTGAATGTAGTTGTAAGCAATGTTCTAAAAACTAGCGATATTATTAGAGAGACAACTAAATTACAACGTTCTCAACTTTTGTCACTTTCTCCGAGGAAATCCCAAGCAGTTTTAGAATCATATCTGATTGAACAGGAAGCGAGAGTTATGGCGATCGCACGGAATGATATCAACCCCGAAGAACCATTAACCACTCTCGGACTCGATTCTTTAAAAGTATTTGAGTTGAAAAATCGTGTTGAAGCTGACTTGCAAGTAGAAGTATCTGTAGGAGAATTCTTTGAAGGGATAAACACGCGATCACTCGTCACTAAGATACTTGCTCAAATGATGACAGATGGATTACCGTTACTATCTTTTGCCCAGCAACATAGAAATACTTCTATTCATCCTTTATCTTCTGCCCAACGGGGATTGTGGTTTATCAATCAGTTATCTCCCGATACTCCTACATATAACATTCCTATAGTTATTAACCTCAAAGGTTGTGTTAACTTATCAGTCTTACAAGATAGTATTAACGAAATTATTAAACGACACGAAGTGTTACGTACAAGCTTTACAGTAGTAGATGGACAACCCGCCCAAGTCATCAATCAAGCTGTACCTTTAACTTTGATGGTTGAAGATTTACGTTCACTTAAGACAAGTGAGCGCAATAGCGCAGCACAAAGTTTAGGTAATGATTTTGCACAGCAGCCTTTTGATTTATCTGCTCAATCGCTTTTACGTACTAAAATTTTACAATTAAGTGAGAGAAATTATTATTTAATAATTTCTGTGCATCATATAATTGCAGATGCTTGGTCTATTGGTGTTTTTATAAAAGAGCTAGCTGCAATATATGAAGCATTTTCTCAAGGTAAACTCCCACAACTTTCTGAATTACCCATTCAGTACAGAGATTTTGTTAATTGGCAACAAAAATGGATTGATTCCGAACGGGTTCAACCTTTATTAACTTATTGGAAACAAAAATTGCAGGGTGAGCTACCTGTAATGAATTTACCAACTGACCGTCCGCGTTCTCCAGTTCAAACATTTAAAGGTGCTCAAGCAAAATTAGTTCTTTCCCAAACTTTGAAAAAAGAACTGAAGAATTTGAGCCGTCAGCAGGGAGTAACTTTGTTTATGACTTTGCTAACAGCCTTCAAAGTATTGCTGCATCGTTACACAGGTCAGACTGATATTATTGTAGGCTCACCAATAGCTAATCGTAATAAAGCAGAAATCGAACCGTTAATAGGCTTTTTTGTCAATATTTTAGTACTACGTACTAACTTATCTGGCAAGCTTAATTTTCAGGAGTTATTAGCGCGGGTAAAATCAACCGCTTTAGAAGCGTATACTCACCAAGATTTACCTTTTGAAAGATTAGTAGAGGAATTACAGCCAATTAGAGACTTAAGTTACAATCCACTATTTCAGGTGATGTTCGTTCTTCAAAACGTTCCCAAGCCAAATTTAAATTTATCTGATGTATCAGTTAGTTATGAGGAGGGCTATAACGGTACATCTAAGTTTGATTTGACATTGTTTATGGAGGATTCTGAGCAAGGATTAGTTGCGACTTGTGAGTACAACACGGATTTATTTAATACAGATACCATTACCCGGATGCTCGGGCATTTCCAGACTTTGCTGGAAAGTATAGTTAGTTATCCCGAAGAACGTATTTCAAAATTGCAATTATTAACACCACCAGAGTTACAACAGTTATTAGTCGAGTGGAATGATACCAAGACAGACTATCCTCAAGATAAGTGTATTCATCAGTTATTTGAAGCACAAGTAGAGAAAACACCATCAGATGTTGCTGTTATTTTTGAAAACCAGCAAGTAACTTACCAGGAGTTAAACAGTCGAGCAAATCAGCTAGCGCGTTACTTGCAAGAACAAGGCGTGAAGCCAGATGTTATCGTTGGTATATGTATGGAGCGTTCGATTGAAATGGTAGTAGGATTACTAGCCATTATGAAGGCTGGAGGTGCTTATATGCCCCTAGATCCAGCCTATCCTAAAGAACGCTTGGCTTTTACCTTAGCAGATTCTCACGTGTCGGTATTACTAACACATTCTCGTTTAGTTAATAACTTGCCACTGCATTCGGCACAGGTAGTATCCATTGACACAGACACTACAGCTTTTGCTAATTACAGCCCAGAGAATGTAGTTAGCAATGCGAACCCAGAAAACTTAGCCTATGTAATTTATACATCTGGATCTACGGGAAAACCCAAAGGAGTACAAATTCCTCACAGAGCTGTAGTTAACTTCTTAAGTACCATGCGTCAAATTCCTGGGCTAGCTAAGGAAGATATTCTCCTATCTGTCACCACGTTGTCTTTTGACATTGCAGCACTAGAATTATATTTGCCACTGATTGTTGGCGCTCGTTTAGTACTAGTCAATCGAGAGGTTATCACCGATGGTACTCAGTTATTAAAACAGCTAGTCTCTCATTCTGTAACAGTTATGCAAGCTACCCCTGCTACTTGGAAAGTGCTGCTAGCTGCTGGGTGGCAGAGCAAGAATACCATGAAAATTCTTTGTGGTGGTGAAGCTCTTGATTCTTCACTTGCGTATCAGTTGCTAGAACGAGGTCAAGAAGTGTGGAACTTATACGGTCCAACAGAAACCACTATTTGGTCGGCAGTACAAAAGGTAAACTCTCAAGAGCAACAGCAGGGTGTCAGTTTTATTGGTTCCCCCATCGCCAATACCCAATTCTATATCTTAGATCCACATCAGGAACTAGTTCCTGTAGGAGTTTCAGGTGAATTGCATATTGGTGGTATTGGACTAGCGCGAGGTTATTGGAATAGACCTGAGTTAACTGGAGAAAAGTTTATTCCTAGTCCTTTTGAATCAGGTAAAAGCCTTTACAAGACTGGAGATTTAGCGCGTTATTTAACAAATGGCAAGATTGAATTTTTAGGCAGAATTGACCATCAAGTAAAAATTCGCGGTTTCCGTATTGAATTAGGAGAAATTGAAGCTTTATTAGAGCAACATCCACAGGTACGAGATACGGTAGTAATAGCTAGAGAAGATATACAAAATGACTATCGTTTAGTTGCATACGTAGTTACTCACAAGAATTTTACGCCTTCTGTTAATGAATTACGGGGATTTTTAAAAGAAAAACTGCCCGAATATATGCTTCCTTCCGCTTTTGTCGTTTTAGATGCTTTACCTTTGACACCGAACGGCAAAGTAAATCGTCGTGCCTTACCTGTACCTGAAAACTTGCGTCCAACATTGACGACAATGTATCAAGTACCCCAATCTGAAATGGAACAGCAGATAGCGAAGCTTTGGCAAGAGGTATTGCATCTCGATAAAGTGGGGATTCATGATAACTTTTTCGATTTAGGTGGGCATTCACTACTAATGCTTAAAGTAAATAATAAACTACGTACAATTTTGCAACGAGATATATCAGTAGTAACGATGTTTCAAAATCCAACTATTGACTCACTAGCACAGTACTTGAGTCAAACAACAGAAGAAAAATCTAGTTTTGAACCGATGCGCGATCGCGTGCAAAAACAGATAGAAGCTCGTCAGAAACAAAAACAATTACTTATGAAGAAATCCAAAAATAATTTACGCTGATGTTTAGTGAAAATCTTGGAGTTTATAAACCATGCTTACTAACCCTTCTCGCTCTTGGCAGTTATTAGTACTTTCTGCAAAGAGCGACTCAGAATTAAAAACTGCTACTGTAAACCTTATAGATTACTTGAGGCAACATCGTGACTTCAACCTTGAAGATGTAGCTCAGACATTGCAACGTGAACAGAAAGGTTGTAAGTATCGGCGGATAGTTGTTTGTCGAGATATAGAAGATGCGATCGCTGCACTTGCAGATCCCAAGCGAGTACTTACCAACATCCAAGAAACAGAAGAACGTCCTGTTGCTTTTATGTTTCCCGGACTTGGTACTCATTACGTTAATATGGCTTGGGAGCTTTACAAGGTTGAACCTATATTTAGAGATCAAGTTGATTGCTGTTGTGAATTCCTTAAACCGATTCTCAGTCAAGATTTGCGGGATGTAATTTATCCCAACAGACGCGATCAACAAGACCAGCAGTTACCTCAAGAAAATTCTCAAGGTTTGGATTTGCGGAAAATGTTAGGTCGCAGCCAGACACAAACAAACCCAAAAATGGTAGATGCAACATCTTTACTCAATCAAACTCACCTTGCTCAACCAGCCATTTTTGTGATTGAATATGCTTTAGCACAGTTACTGATATTCTGGGGTATTCGTCCCCAAGCAATGATTGGCTATAGCATTGGTGAATATGTAGCTGCGACTTTGGCAGGGGTTTTATCCCTAAAAGAGGGTTTAACACTAATTGCTATAAGAGCGCAGATGATTCAAAAGTTGCCAGGTGGATCAATGCTTGCAGTTCCACTTTCGCAAACAGAGATTTCCCCTTTACTCAATGAGAAACTCTCACTCTCTGCGGTCAACGGACTATCCATGGGCGTAATTGCAGGTGAAACCAATGCCATTGAAGCTTTGGAACAAAAATTAACTAGAAAAGGTTTAGCTTGTCGCCATCTGGAAACTTCTCATGCTTTTCACTCTCATATGATGGAGGATGCTGCTTCTGACTTAAGTGAGTTAGTAAAAACATTCAACCTTCAACCACCAAAAATTCCTTATATATCTAACGTCACAGGAACTTGGATAACAACGGCAGAAGCTACAAATCCCGATTATTGGGTTAAGCATATGTGTCAACCTGTATTATTTGCTTCAGGTATACAAGAGTTATGGAAAAAAAATTATCCCATTTTACTGGAAATTGGCCCTGGGCAGACTCTAAATAGTTTTGCAATTCAATGTATAGAAAATAATCCAGCAGTCAGTCAAATTGTCTTACCTTCTCTCAGATATTCCTATGATCAAAAACCAGACTTAGCATTTTTACTGAAAACATTGGGTAGGCTTTGGTTAGCAGGAGTACAAATAGATTGGATGAGATTTTATGCTCATGAAAGTCCTGAATCAATTCCTTCACCTGCGTATATCTTTTAACGCAATACGGTATTTAAGTACAAGTAGATTTAAGGTTAATTAGTGTAAATTATGAACATTCAAACAGTAGGTGTTGTTGGCGCTGGTGTAATGGGAATAGGAGTTGCCCAAAACCTTGCTCAAACAGGTCATCAAGTTATTCTTGTAGATATTTCTGAAGACATTCTGGATAAAGCTAAACATGAAATCAGGAATAACATCCGCTTCCAGAGTTTTTTCAAGAAAGGCGATCGCCAAGGAAGCTCAAATGGTATCATTGAAAAAATAGAGTTTTCGACAAATTATAAAGTTCTAGAAAATTCAAATTTTCTAGTTGAAAATGTCACCGAAAAATGGGATATTAAAAAAGAAGTATATCCCTTACTAGATTCTATTTGTTCAGCAGATTGTGTATTTGCTGCTAACACATCAGCAATCCCCATTACCCGCATTGCTTCAGTCACAAAACGTGCTGATCAAGTTATTGGTATTCACTTTATGAATCCTGTACCTATGAAGCCGATGGTAGAGATGATTCGTGGTTATCATACTTCTGAGGTAACAATAGAGACAGCAAAAAAAATGCTAGCTCAGATGGGGAAAGAATGTATCATTATTAATGATTCACCGGGTTTTGTTTCCAACCGCGTGTTGATGTTAACTATTAATGAAGCTGTCTTTCTATTGCAAGACCAAGTTGCTACAGCAGAAGATGTAGATAAAATTTTTAAAAGTTGTTTTGGTCACAAAATGGGACCTCTAGAAACAGCAGATTTGATTGGGCTAGATACCATTTTATTTTCTATCGAAGTTTTGTACGATAGCTTTAATGATAGTAAGTATAGACCATGCTCGCTACTTAAAAAAATGGTGGATGCAGGGTTGTATGGAAGAAAAAGTGGTAAAGGATTTTATGTATATCAATAAAATAGGAATAATTTAAGAATAATGAACGAAATTCAAGGTAGAATCAAAACTTTTCTTTCAAAATTTTTCGCCAGTCATGATTTGCAAGTAGATGAAGACATTTTTGGTCTAGGTTTTGTCAATTCTATGTTTGCCATGCAACTTGTTTTATTTGTGGAGCAAGAGTTTCATATTGACATTGAGAATGAAGATTTGGAGTTTGAAAATTTCCGCACAATAAATTCTATTGCCAAGTTAGTTGAACGTAAAACTGCTATTCTCGTGCAGTAATAAAATCTCAATTGTCATTCTTATTGACAAAGATGATATTATGAAACTAGAACTATCTGCTCAACAGAAAAATTATCAAGCTGGATTTAGAGCTTTTGTCAATCAGGAAATATGTCCTGATGCTAGCGAATGGGATAGGAAAGAATTTACCCCACCAGAACTAATTAAAAAAGTAGCTGAACAAGGTTTTCTCGGTGTCATATTACCCCAAGAATATGGTGGTAAAGGAATGGACATAATTACTTACGGCATTCTCAACGAGGAAATTGGACGGGGATGTTCTTCTGTACGGAGTTTGTTGACAGTTCACAACATGGTTTCCTATGCTTTGTGTAAATGGGGGAATAAATTTCAAAAAGGGTATTGGCTTCCTAAGTTAGCATCTGGAGAAATCATCGCTGCTTTTGCATTAAGCGAACCGAATGTAGGTAGTGATGCTAAAAGTGTAGAAACAACAGCAACACTTACTGGTGATACTTATGTCTTAAATGGAGAAAAGAAATGGATTACCTATGGACAAATAGCAGATGTATTTTTAGTCTTTGCTAAATGCGGAGGTAAACCCACTGCTTTTTTAGTTGAAAAAAATAGTCCAGGTCTTTCTATCAAACCAATGTTTGGTATCTTAGGTACTAGAGCTTCAATGGTAGCAAAATTGCAGTTTGATAACTGCCAGGTTTCTTTAGAAAATTTAGTCGGTAAATTGGGTTTTGGCTTTTCCTACATTGCTTCTTCTGCACTCGATTATGGTAGATATAGCGTGGCATGGGGTTGTGTAGGTATTGCTCAAGCTTGTTTGGAAGCTTGTATCAAGTATACAAACGAGCGGCAACAGTTTGGGGTTTATCTGAAGGAACATCAATTAATCCGCCAAAAAATTACTCAAATGATAACTAACGTGAAAGCAGCAAGACTTTTATGTTATCAAGCTGGTTATCTCAAAGACATTAACGACCCGACCTCAATTACAGAGACTTCTATTGCTAAGTACTTTGCATCTACAGTAGCTACTAAAGTTGCAAATGATACTGTGCAGATTCATGGTGGCAATGGTTGTAGTAGTGAATACCCAGTAGAAAGGTATTTAAGAGACTCTAAAATTATGGAAATTATTGAAGGTAGTACTCAAATTCAAGAGATTACTATCGCAGAGTCAGGTTATCAAGATTATCTGTTTTCAAGTTTTAATACTGACTTGATAAAAATTTATTAGACTTTCAAAGATTAAGAACAAGTAAATTATTGGAGGCTTTTATGATATGTAAAAACAATAACTCAATTTTAAGAATTAAAAAACCTATTAAAAAAGAATTTGTAGAAATATGGAATCAATATCAGCCTTTTCTAGTTGAAGGTGTTGTTGAATATTGGGATGCTTGTAAAAAATGGTCTAACGACTATCTAATCAAACACTGTGGAAATAATATAGTTAATATAAATTTATACAAAAAAGGCTTTTTTGATGATTATAAAAACTTTGCTTGTGAAGATGGTTATATTGATGAAAAGTTTAAGAAAACTGTACAATATAAAGAGTATGTAAGTAATTATATAGAAAATAATAGCCATAGTTATGACTACTCACAATCTTATTTATCAGAAGATTTAGAAAAATGTTTTCCTGAAATTCTTGGAGATATAACTTATCCAACATATCTAGATAGGAAGCCATTTGTTCAGTTTTTTCACGGTTTTTCAAATAAAGTTTTTTCTTCAACTACTCCACTTCACTTTGATCCAGTTCACAATATTTTTAATCAAATTAGAGGAAGAAAAAAGATACTTTTATTTCCTCCTTCAGATTATTTGTCGTTCTATCCAGCTGCTGTTGATGATAATCGAGGCTTACAAGATTTTAGTAAAGTCGATCCAAATTTACCTAATTTGGAATTATTTCCAAAATTTCCTTGGCAAGACAGAATAGAAGTTTTACTTCAACCAGGAGAAATGCTTTATATACCACCTTTTTGGTGGCATCATGTTACAGCAGTAGATGAGAATATATCAGTATCATTTTGGTATGCTCTTAAGATTCAAGATATTTTTAAACAAAAAAAAATATTATCAGTTTTATCAGACCTTTTACCTCACTCTTTTCGTAGTTCAATTTATTCTCGTAATACTTTACTTGAGACTCTAGCTTTCATTACAAATCTCTTTATAGGAAGGTTAAGCATAAACTAAAAAACGTTTAATATGGTATGTTTCAATTTATCAATTTTCGCCTTCTGAGGATAATTTGATTGATAGTAGATAGGACACAAAACTAGAATTATCGGCTTATGAAAAAAATGCTCAACCTCATTTTACAGCCCATAGTTGTAGTAGTGAATATCTAGGAGAAAGGTATTTAAGAGACTCTAAAATTATTTATGGAAATTATTGAAGGTAATACTCAAATTTAAGAGATTACTATCGCATAGTTAGGTTATCAAGATTATCTGTTTTCAAGTTTTAATACTGAATCTGGAAAAAATTAGCAAGGAGAATATAGAATATGATTATTACTAAAGAACAAGAGGTTAATAGCAAACGAAAGGATAAAAAATTTATTAAATGTGTTGTTTGGGATTTAGATAATACTTTATGGCACGGGGTTTTACTAGAAGATGAAAAAGTTTCACTGCGAGAAAATATAGTAAACCTTGTTAAGACTTTAGATAGTCGTGGAATATTGCAGTCGATAGCTAGTAAAAATGAACCTGCTACAGCAATAGGGAAATTAGAAGAATTTGGTTTAAAGGAATATTTTTTATACCCAAAAATAAATTGGAACTCAAAAGCTAATTCTTTGAAAGAAATTGCTACATCATTGAATATTGGGCTGGATGCGATCGCTTTTGTTGATGACCAATTATTTGAACTAGAAGAAGTAAAATTTACTTTACCAGAAATACTTTGCATTAATGCGGATGAAATAGATAATATTTTAGGTATGCCTGTCATGAATCCTCGTTTTATTACGGAAGATTCACGAATTAGAAGATTGATGTATATTGGTGATATAGAGCGCCAGAATGCAGAGAAAGAATTTGTTGGCACATCAGACGAGTTCTTAGCAACTCTTAACATGAGTTTCACCATATCCTTAGCAAAAGAAGAGGATTTGCAGCGTGCAGAAGAATTAACGTTACGAACTAACCAATTAAATACAACTGGTTATACCTATTCCTATGACGAATTGAATCATTTTCGTCAGTCAGGAAATCATAAACTGTTGATTGCCAGTCTGGAAGACAAGTATGGTAGCTACGGAAAAATAGGTTTAGCTTTAATTGAATGTAAAGCAAATATATGGATGATAAAGCTTTTACTTATGTCCTGTCGCGTTATGTCAAGGGGAGTCGGGACAATTATGATGAATTATATTATGAGTTTGGCTCAAACTAATAATGTCCGTCTTTTGGCAGAGTTTATACCAAATGACCGTAATAGAATGATGTACATATCTTATAAATTTTCTGGGTTCAAGGAAATTGTAAAAAATGACGATTTAGTAATTTTTGAAAATGATTTAAATCGGATTCAAGATGTACCTTCCTATGTCAAATTTCAAGTGGTAGTTTAACTAGATAAAATAAAATATGAAAATTTTAATATTGTCAAGTATCTAGTCAAAACTTAGAAATGGTTAAATATCATGAATACAAAAAATGACAATGAAACAACTTATGGATTAATGGAAGGAATCGCTATTATTGGGATGGCAGGATGTTTCCCAGGTAGTAGCAACATACAATCTTTTTGGCAAAATTTACAAGATGGCGTAGAGTCGTTATCCTCATTTTCTGATGAAGAGTTAATAGTTGCTGGTATACCGACAGCATTGATAAATGATAGTAATTACGTCAAAATAGGTGGAGTTTTAGAAAATGTCGATTTATTTGATGCTGCATTTTTTGACCTGAATCCCAAAGAAGCTGAAGTAACAGACCCTCAACATCGCCTATTTTTAGAATGTGCTTGGGAAGCTTTAGAAAATGCTGGTTACGACTCAACTAAGTGCGAAAGTAGAATTGGTGTTTATGCTGGGGCTAGCTTAAATAATTATTTATCTTTTGATTTGAATCACGACCAATTAGGGTCAGGGGAGTCATATCAAAAATTGATTGGAAACGATAAAGGGTTTCTCTCTACCCGTGTTTCTTATAAATTAAATCTTACCGGGCCAAGCATTACCGTTCAAACAGCTTGTTCTACATCATTAGTTGCTACTACCCTCGCGTGCCAAAGTTTGCAGAATTATCAATGTGATATGGCATTGGCAGGAGGCGTTTCCATCCGATTACCACAAAAAACTGGTTATTTGTATGAACCAGGAGGACCTTTATCACCTGATGGTCGTTGTCATGCTTTTGATGCTAAAGCACAGGGAACAACTATTGGTAACGGTGTGGGGATTGTTGTCCTTAAACGAGTCAAGGATGCGATCGCAGATGGTAACTGTATTTATGCTGTTATTAAAGGTGCTGCAATTAACAACGACGGTTCCATGAAAGTTGGATACACAGCACCTAGCGTCGATGGTCAAGCAGAAGCGATCGCTGAAGCGGTAATGCTAGCAGAGGTAGAACCAGAGACAATCAGTTATATTGAAACTCATGGCAGTGGTACAGCCTTGGGCGATCCGATTGAAATTGCCGCGCTGACCAAAGTTTTTCGTTCCAGTACTGAGAGAAATAATTTCTGCGCCATTGGTTCAGTTAAAACGAACATTGGTCATCTAGATGCAGCCGCAGGAGTGGTAGGATTAATCAAAACTGCTCTGGCTTTAAAGCATCAGTTAATTCCACCAAGCTTAAACTTTGAGCAGCCTAATCCTCAAATTGATTTTGCTAATAGTCCTTTTTATGTCAATACAAAGCTAACAGCGTGGGAAACAGGCTCAACTCCACGTCGTGCTGGTGTTAGCTCTTTAGGAATGGGAGGAACAAATGCCCATATAGTTCTAGAAGAAGCCCCAACACTTCCAACTTCTAGTCCTTCCCGTCCTTGGCAATTGTTAGTACTATCTGCTAAAACTGAGTCTGCGCTAGAAACAGCAACGCAAAATCTGAGCCAGCATCTGATGCTACATCCTGATCTAAATCTTGCAGATGTAGTTTATACCTTGCAAATGGGGCGTAGAGACTTTAATCATCGGCGAATATTAGTTTGTTTGGATACCCAAGATGCAATTAATGCATTGAATGAGCCAGCTTCACAACAAGTCGTAACTCAATTTCAAGAATTAGGAACTTGCTCTGTTGCTTTTATATTTCCTGGGGAAGGGGCGCTTTATGCAAGCATGAGTAAAGAGTTATATGAAACTGAACTGATGTTTCGTGAACAGCTAGATCGGTGTTGTCTAATACTACAACCACATCTAGAGTTAGATTTGCGTTCTGTAATTTATCCTAGAGAAGCTGAGCAAGAAACTGCGCTAGAAAAACTCAAACAAACTTGTTACGTTCAAAGCGCTCTGTTCGTTATTGAGTATGCTTTAGCTCAATTATGGATGTCCTGGGGTATTTCCCCCCAAGCAATGATTGGGCAAGGTATTGGAGAATACGTTGCTGCTACTATAGCTGGAGTTTTTTCCCTTGAAGATGTCCTTGCACTGGTAGCAAAAGAGTTTTCTACAGAGTTGTTACAAAAAACTCAACTCAATCCTCCGACAGTTCCATTTATATCTAATGTTAGTGGAACTTGGATTACTCAAACTGAAGCAACAAACCCTAACTATTGGGCACAACAACAAGCAGTAGATTTTAATAAAGGAATTAACGAGTTAGTTAAAGACAGTCAGCGAATCTTACTAGAAATTGGTTGCGGAGGGACTGTTAGTAATAAAGAATTGTCTGTACTGACCTCAATACCCCGTCCTCACGAGCAGTATTCAGATGTAGCATTCTTACTCAACACCTTGGGTAAGCTTTGGATGTTGGGAATCAAGATTGATTGGTCAGGTTTTTACGCCAATGAGCGTCGTCATCACCTACCTTTGCCAACCTATCCTTTTGAGCGTCAGCGTTACTGGATTGAAGGGGAAAAACAAAATGATTATCATACAGTATCACTAGATAAAAAGACGGATATAGCCGATTGGTTCTATGTTCCTTACTGGAAGCAATCTACACTGCTTGAGCTTTTTCAAAAGACAAAACTGGTAGAACAAAAGTTATGTTGGTTAGTGTTCGTCGATACTTGTGGATTTGGAGCAGAAATTACTGAACGACTCAAAGAAGAAGGTCAGGATGTGATTAGTGTTAAAGTTGCAGATAATTATGCGAAACTCAATGACTTTACCTATACAATTAATCCCCAACAAAGAGATGACTACCATAACTTGCTTCAAGCATTAGAAGAGCAAAATTGGACTCCACAAGGGATTGCCCATTTTTGGAGCCTCACTTCTAACGATACTTTACCCAGTCAAGGGCTAAGTGAACAAACACATTTACAATTACAGTATCAAAATTTTGAAGATTTTCAAAATCTCGGTTTTTATAGTTTGCTGTTTTTGGCACAAGCCTTGGCGAAGCAGAATATAACTGAGTCAATAAAGTTAATGGTTGTCACCAGCCATGTACATGATATAACTGGCAGTGAGAACTTATGCCCCCAGAAGGCAACTATATTAGGACCATGCAAGGTAATTCCACAAGAATATCCCAACATTAGTTGTTGCTGTTTTGATGTTGTGCTTTCAGAATCTGAAACTCAGCCATCAGGTAAATTAATAGATTCTTTGCTTAGAGAATTTGTAGCACAAACAACTGATAATGTTGTTGCTTACCGTGGTCATCATCGCTGGATTCAAACATATGAGCCAATCCGCTTAAATGAAAGTTTTGTTGGTAAAAACAAGTTAAGAAAAGAAGGAGTTTACCTAATCACTGGTGGTCTTGGTAGTGTTGGTTTAGTATTGGCAGAATATTTAGCTCGGACAGTGCAAGCAAAATTGATTCTGCTTGGACGAAAGGGTCTTCCCGGAAAAGACCAGTGGCAAGAATGGCTAGCAACTCATGATGAGGATAATAGTATTAGCCGTAAGATTCGCAAAGTGCAGGGATTGTTAGCTTTAGGTGCTGAAGTTCTAGTTATCAGTGCTGATGTTACAAATGAACAACAAATGCATGATGCGATTGCGATCGCTACTCAAAAATTTGGTGCAATGAATGGTGTCATTCATGCTGCGGGAGAGAAAGCAGGTTGTATTATCGTGGAAAGCTCCAAAGCCCAAGCACAGTCTCAATTTAGCCCCAAAGTTTATGGACTATTTGTCTTGGAAAAAGTCTTACAAGGACAAAAATTAGATTTTTGTACATTAACATCGTCATTATCATCTGTATTGGGAGGTTTAGGATTTATTTCATATTCTGCCGCAAACATTTTTATGGATGCTTTTGTTCATAATTACAATAAAACCAATCCTTTTCCTTGGAGTAGTTTTAACTGGGATGATTGGGTAACTGAAGATGAACAGCAAAATACAGATGTTGTGGACACATCACATAAGTCCTTGTATAAGTATGGGATGAGATCGAAGGCTGCTAGTATAGATGCATTTGAACGTGTATTATCAATTTGTGGATTTCCTCAAGTTGTTGTATCGAGTGGAGACTTACAAGCTAGACTTGAGGAATGGATCAAGCTTGAATCGTTGCGAACCAAGGAATTATCAAATAATGAAAATTTATTCTCAAAACACCAAAGACCAAACATAGGGATAGAATATATTGCACCTAGAAATAAACTTGAAGAGACAGTTGCTGATATCTGGCAAGAAATTTTAGGTATAGAATGTATAGGTATTCATGACAACTTTTTCGAGTTAGGAGGAAATTCTATAAATGCAATTCAAATTGCTGCTAAAGCCAACCAAGTAGGCTTGAACTTAATACCTCAACAGTTTTTTGAACACCAGACAATTGCTGAATTAGCAACAATTTTATTTATGACTCAAACTATCCAAGTTGAGCAAAATTTAGAAACAAAAGAATTACACCTCACACCAATTCAGCATTGGTTTTTAGAGCACAACCAGCCCTCTCCACATCATTGCAACCAGTCTCTGCTACTGGAAATTCAAAAAATATGCGATCCCAATTTGTTAGAGCAGGCTTTACAGCATTTGATTCAACATCACGATGTTTTTCGTCTGCGTTTTATCCAAAAAGAATCTGACTGGCAACAAAGTTATTTAAAATATCATGATAAGATTGAACTGAAACGAGTAAGTTTATCGGTACTCCCAGAAACTGAGCTAAAATTAGCTATTGAATCTGTAGGTTCGGAACTAAAGTCAAATTTGAACTTATTTGAAGGTCCACTAGTACAGTTTGCTTTATTTGATATAGCACCACAGCGAACTAACTACCTACTAATTATCATTCATCACCTTGCAGTAGATAGTGTTTCTTGGCAAATTCTCCTAGAAGACTTGCAAACAGTTTATCAGCTAATTACTTTGGGCAAAGCGATAAACTTGCCAGATACTACTATGTCGTATACGCAGTGGACAGAATCTTTACAGAAGTATGCCCAGTCTTCAGAAATGATGCGGGAGCAGGACTATTGGCTTCAAGAGATGGAAAAATCATTCAAACCTTTACCCATTGACCATTTAACGGGTAATAATAAAAAAGCTCATACGGACATAGTATCACTATGTCTAAATCAACAAGAAACAAAAGCTTTAATGGAGGAGATACACAAAGTCTATAATACTCAAATTAACGATGTTTTACTCACAGCTTTAGTACAAGCTTTTGGAAAATGGACAGGAGAAAGGAAACTGCGGCTAGATATTATAGATAATGGTCGAGAAAAAAACCTCAAAGATATAAATATATCCCGTACTGTTGGTTGCTTTACAACTTGTTTTCCAGTTGTTTTGGATACAATAGAGTCTTCTGACCAAGGAAATTCATTAATTACAATAAAAGATTATTTACGTAGTATTGCCAACAGCGGTATTAGCTATGGTATACTAAATTATTGTAGGAACAAGCAAAAGATACAATCAAAACTACGAGCTTTTCCTCAGAGTGAAGTAAGTTTTAGTTATTTAGGTCAATATGACCAAATGGTTTCAGAGCCGTCTTTATTTGCTTTACCCCAAGATTCTCAAGCAATTAGCTATAGTAAATTTACAAGTCAAACTTATTTACTAGAAATAATTGGAATTGTTGTTCAAGAAGAATTCCAATTGCATTGGATATACAACCAAGCAATTCATCAACGAGAAACAATTGAAAGTTTAGCAGAAAATTTTTTAGAAGCGTTGCGTTCCCTCATTGCTCATTGTCAATCTGTTGAGACAGTAGTCTATACACCTTCCGACTTTCCAGAAGCTAATTTGAGCAAACAAAAATTGGATCAGTTTTTAGCAAAAATTAACAAAATTAGCAAAGAGGAAGTAAATGAAAGCAGAAAATATTGAAGATATATACGAACTTACACCTCTACAAAAGGGTGTTCTCTTCCACTGTTTGTATGAACATGAATCACAGCTTTATTTTTTCCAGATAGTCTACACTGTGGATGGTGATTTTAATATTGATGTTTTTGAAAAAGCTTGGCAACTTGTAGTAAATAGACACACCATCTTACGTACTGGCTTTTATTGGGAAGAGATTGAAAATCCATTACAAGTTGTATACAAACAAGTAAAAGCACCAATAAATCATTATGACTGGCGCAGTTTGGAACAAGTTGAACAAGAAAATCAATTGAGTTCTTTTATTGATAGCGATCGCAAACAAGGTTTCGACTTCTCCCAGCCGTGCCTCATGCGTCTGTCTTTAATCCGCCTTACTGATAACTACTACCAGTTTATTTGGAGTTACCACTTCATCATTATAGATGGTTGGACTGATTCGCTAGTAATTAAAGAGTTTGTACAAGTTTATGAAGCACTTTCTCTGAATAGGGAAATACTTTTAGTGCCTACTCGCCCTTATAAAGATTACATAAACTGGTTAAAACGGCAGGACATATCCAAAACCGAAGTTTTTTGGCGTCAAGCACTACAAGGTATTAAAATACCTACTCCTCTCACTTACATAGAAAAAATTAACCAATCGCCCACTCAGGAACAAAGATACGATGAAGAAAAAATTAAGCTATCATCAGAAGATACACTAGCTATACAATCCTTAGCCATACAAAATCGTCTCACACTTGCAACTGTATTTAACGGTATCTGGGCTATTCTCCTCAGTCGCTATAGCAGACGTAAGGATATATTATATGGCTGTACTGCTAATGGACGACCAGTAGATTTAAATTCAGCAGAGTCAATAGCGGGCGTATTTCTTAATACCCTACCAATCTATGTCAATATAGACAACCAACAACCTTTGTTGCCATGGTTCCAGTATTTGCAAACTCAACTACTTGAAGCACGCCGTTATGAGTATACTCCATTGACAAAAATTCATGCTTGGAGTGAAATTCCAGGCAGTTTACCTCTATTTGAGAGTATTGTTGTCATGGAGGACTTTTCAGTTAAGAGATTTGCCAAAGACCATAGAATTAGTTTGAAAATTAAATATCATAAAACCTATTACAGAAGTAATTATCCTCTAAATTTAGTTATATATCCAGATGAAGAGTTATTAATTGCATTTTCTTATGATTATAAAAAATTTGATACGGATACTATTGTAGCGATGCTTGAAGATATTGAAATAGTCTTGCAACAAATGATAGATAATCCTGATGTCAAAATTCAAGATATAAAATTTCTGAGATTGGAACAAGAAGAAATTACTTCAATTTTGAGAAAAGAAGTATCTTTTGATTTTGTCTCTACCCATTAGTTAGTCAACTAAGACACCAATGGAATTATATATCTTAAAAAATCACTCTCATCCCTTTCATATGCTTTCAAATTGTAACCAGTTAATAAAAATATAAGTCATGAATAAAGAATTAAGTCCAAATATTTTCTTTAATCAAAAGCTTTATTGGATAAATCAATTATCCGAAGAGCTTCCAGAAACTAATCTAATTCTAGACTTTATCAGACCTTCATTCCCCAGTAATAAAAATAAGTTTCTCAACTTTGACCTATCTCATGATTTATCTCAAGCAATCATGAAAATAGCCAAAGGCTATGAATTTTCGGTATATCTGATACTTGTGTCTGCCTTGAAGATCCTGTTACAAAAGTACACTAGAAATAATGATGTGATTGTAGGTATACCAATATATAAGAAAATTGGTAAAACTATTTTAAATAACCAAGTTATTCCTTTGCGTATGCAGGTACAGCCTGAGATAACATTTAAGGATTTTTTATTTCAGGTTAAAGATTCAGTTATCGGTGCTTACAGTCATCAAAACTATAATTTTGATGAATTAATTAATTTGTTAAAATTACCAATAACTAGTAACCGTTGTTCATTTTTTGACACTGCGATTTTGTTAGAAAATATTCATGGTAAGAACAGTTTAAATAATCTTAATAATGATATTACATTTTCCTTTGTAATTGATAGGGAAAGTATTAGGGGAAAGATAGAATATAGTGCAAACCTTTTTCAAAATGAAACTATTCAATTAATTGGTGAATATTATACTAATATTCTTGAAAGTATAACCAACAACCTTAATATTAAAATCTCTGATATCGCTGTATTAAAAGAATCAGAACAATACCATTTGTTAAAACAGTTTAACTACAAAAATCCAGAATACCCAGTTGATAAGACAATAAATTATTTATTTGAGCAGCAAGTATATAAAACACCAAATAATATAGCTGTAGTTGATAGGCAAACAAAACTAACATATCAGGAGTTAAATGAAAAAGCTAACCAGTTAGCTGTAATGCTGCGTCAACTAGGACTCAATAAAGGTGAGTTTGTAGGTATATTTAAAGACCGTGATATCAATTTTATGATTGCGATTCTGGCTATATATAAAGCAGGAGGTGCTTACGTACCAATTGACAGCACTTATCCAGCAAATAGAATTGAATACATGTTGTCTAATAGCGAAGTTAAGTTTCTTTTTACTGATACTTCCTTATTAACTGTCTTAGCTGACTTAAAAGATAACTGCTCTCAATTAAAATCGATTATTTGTTTAGACGGGATTATTGCCGCAAGCGTACAGCTAACTGATAATCAGGAACTAACAATATACGATAAGCTCAGTTTTATTAACCTTCCTAAAGAAAACATCGAAGCATTAAACCAGGCAATCGACACTGCTTATATGATATATACTTCTGGTTCCACAGGATTACCAAAGGGGACAATTATCAGACATGATGGTGCAATCAATCATATTTATGCTCAATTCGATCAGTTGGATTTAAGATCAGAATTTTGTTTTCTGCAAAGCGCTCCTTCTTCAACTGATATTTCTGTGTGGCAATTTTTGGCACCACTTTTAATCGGTGGAAAGACAGTAATTGTAGATATTGAAACAGTTGCCATTCCTGAAAAACTATTTAGAGTAATCAAATCAGAAAAGATTACAATTGTTGAGTTAGTACCAGCATTATTTGGAGGCTTACTTGAATATACCTCCCAATTGACGAGCCAGGAAAGAGAGTTACCAGATTTAGAATGGATGATGCTGTCGGGGGAATCTGTATCGATAAAATGGTTAAATACATGGCTTGAGATATATCCCCATATCAAAATTGCTAATGCTTATGGTCCGACGGAAGCTGCGGATGATATTACCCAGTTTATCGTTGACAAGCCCTTGCCAGAAAACCAACGAGCTATTCCAATTGGGAAACCACTCGCAAACTTAAATCTCTACATCCTAGATGAGCAAATGAAGTTATTGCCAATTGGTGCTCCTGGAGAGATTTGCGTATCGGGAATCGGTGTGGGTGCTGGTTACTGGAAAAACGAAGAAAAAACTAAATTAAGCTTTGTTCCCAATCCGTTTACAGATGTTACGGATATGAGGAATAATTTACCAGCAGATCGTGCAGATTTAATCTATAAAACGGGAGATTTAGGAAGGTGGCTTCCTGATGGGAATATAGAATTTCTCGGACGGATTGACCATCAGGTAAAAATTCGTGGTTTTCGAGTTGAGTTGGGAGAGATTGAAGCATTTCTTGGTCAGCATCCCAATGTTCGTGAAAATATAGTTGTGGTCTATGAAGAGGAAGTAGATAACAAGGTATTAGTTGCCTATGTGATTGCTAAAACAGAACCAGTTCCTAGTATTAGCGAACTGCGTAGCTTCTTGAAGGAAAAACTGCCTGACCATATGCTTCCTTCTTCCTTTATCATGCTGGAAAATTTACCACTAGCACCAAGTGGAAAAATAGACCGTAAAGCTTTACAAAAACCAGACAATCTTCGTCCAGAACTGGAAAATAATTATGTTCAGCCGAGAAATGAGGTAGAGCATTCTATTGCCGATATATGGCAGAAAATACTTAAGATTGATAAGGTAGGAATTCAAGACAACTTTTTCGATCTGGGCGGTCACTCTTTAAATCTGCTTCAAGTCTACAGCAAGTTACGAGAAGTGTTTAAAACAGAATTATTTATAACTGACCTTTTTAAATACCCGACAATCAACTCCTTATCAAAATATTTAAGTCGAGTAGAATATGAAGATGAATTCACCTATGAAGGTAATCAACAAAATCAGCATATGGAAGCCGGAAAAACAAGATTAAAACAACGTTTAGAACAAAGAAAGCAAAAAGAAGCAATCAACTAATTTAAAAAATCATAGCTTTATTAGGGGAAAATGATGGATAATCCGAATGCTGTTTTAAATAGTAACACAGGTTTAGAGGTAGCTGTTATTGGTCTAAGTGGATGTTTTCCACAAGCTAAAGATATTGATACCTTTTGGAATAATCTCCAAAGTGGAGTTGAATCAATTCATTTTTTTACAGACCAAGAACTCAAAGATTTAGGCGTAGATGCTTCCCTTCTCCAAAATCCTAATTATGTTAAGGCACAGGGTGTAGTTGAAGGTATTGACCTATTTGATGCTTCGTTTTTTGCGATTAGTCCTAGAGAAGCTGAAGTAATGGAACCTTCAATGCGTTATTTTTTGGAACATGCATGGACAGCCCTTGAAGATGCTGGCTACAGTTGTGAAACTTATAATAAGCCTATTGGAGTTTATGCTGGTGCTAATTTCAGTAATTATTTATTAAATATTTATTCCAACAAAGATATTATTGCTTCTGTTGGTGATAGACAAATAGAGAAAGGGATATCTCCGGCTTATTTTACTACATTTGCTTCTTACAAATTAAATTTAACTGGACCGAGTTATACGGTTCAAACTACTTGTTCAAGCTCATTAATTGCTGTACATTTAGCCTGTCAAAGTTTGCTCAGTGGCGAATGTGATATCGCTTTGGCTGGAGGAGTTTCAATCTCAGAAGCAGTAGGCTATTTATACCAAGAGGGAGGAATTGAATCTCCCGATGGGCATTGTCGTGCTTTTGATGCGAAAGCCAAAGGAACTGTCAAAGGAAGGGGTTCAGGAATTGTAATTTTAAAGCGTCTAGAAGAGGCGATCACAGATGGCGATTGCATCCATGCGGTCATCAAAGGCTCCGCGATTAATAACGATGGGTCAGATAAAGTTAGTTTCACTGCACCCAGCGTAAATGGTCAAGCTAGGGTAATTAGAGATGCTCAAGATATGGCTGGAGTTGTGCCTGATACTATTAGCTACATTGAAGCACACGGAACAGGTACTACATTGGGCGATCCGATTGAAATAGCTGCATTAAAGCAAGCTTTCCGCGCAAAAACTCAGAAAAAAGGCTTTTGTGCAATAGGTTCTGTGAAAACTAATATTGGGCATCTCGACGAAGCTGCTGGAGTTGCAGGGTTGATTAAAACCGTATTAGCCTTAAAATACAAACAAATCCCTCCTAGCTTAAACTTTGAAGAGCCATCGCCCCAGATAGATTTTGTAAACAGTCCTTTCTATGTAAATAACAAATTATCTGAGTGGAAAACCAACGGTACTCTTCGTCGTGCTGGTGTTAGTTCCTTCGGTTTTGGTGGTACTAATGCTCATGTAATTTTAGAAGAAGCTCCAATACCTAAACCTTCTAGCCCTTCTAGGTCTTGGCAGTTATTATTACTTTCAACTAAGACAAGTACAGCGCTGGAAACTGCTACAGAAAATCTGGCTAATTACCTTCAGAAATACCCAGATTTAAATCTTGCTGATCTTGCTCATACCTTGCAAGTGGGTCGCTGGATTTTGAACCATCGCCGCATGGTAGTTTGTCAAAATCAAGAAGATGCAATCAAGGCATTGCGAGACCCTCAAAGAACTTTTACCCATTATCAAGAACCTTGTAATCGTCCGGTTGTATTTATGTTTTCCGGACAAGGTTCGCAATATGTAAATATGGGTCGGGAATTATACGAGAGCGAAACTATATTTAGAGAACAAGTTGATTACTGCTGCAAACTGCTCAAACCTCAGTTGGGCTTGGACTTGCGTACGGTTATCTATCCCAGCAAACAAAAAGCTCAAGAAGCAACACAAAAATTGCAGCAAACAGCAATTACTCAACCAGCGCTGTTTGTGATCGAATATGCTTTAGCTAAGTTGTGGATGACATGGGGTATGAAACCTGAGACTATGATTGGTCATAGTATAGGAGAATATGTAGCTGCTACTTTGGCTGGAGTTTTTTCTTTAGAAGATGCCTTGTGGATAGTGGCAACACGAGGAAAACTTATGCAGCAGTTACCTGGTGGTGCAATGCTCTCGATTGGGCTTCCAGAAAAGGAGGTACAACAACTGCTAGAAGAGAAAATCTCTCTAGCTGCAAATAATGCACCTTCTTCCTGCGTGGTATCGGGTTCTACAGAAGTAATAGACCAATTGCAGCAGGAGTTACAACAAGTAGGTGTAAGCTGTAGACGTTTGCATACTTCCCACGCCTTTCATTCTCAAATGATGAAACCCATCATTGATACCTTTGTCCAATCTCTACAAAAGGTTAAACTAAATCCACCTAAAATTCCTTTTGTGTCCAATGTCAGTGGTACTTGGATTACAAAAGCCCAAGCAACGGACCCTAATTATTGGGCAAAACATCTGAGGCAGCCTGTACGTTTTTGCGAAGGAATTACTGAGTTAGCGAAAACACGCGAAATATTATTCTTGGAAGTAGGACCAGGACGAACGTTAAGCACTTTTGTCAAACAGCATCAAAAAGAAGAATCTTTAGTACTGACATCACTTCGTCACCCTCAACAGCAAGAGTCTGATGTCAAATTTTTACTTAATAGTTTAGGTAAGCTGTGGCTATTTGGTGTGAAAGTAGATTGGTCAGGTTTTTACACTAATGAGCGCCGTCATCGCATTCCTTTACCAACCTATCCTTTTGAACGACAACGTTATTGGATTGAGTTAAACCAAAATGCGACTCTGGCTATGAGGCAACAGCAATCAATTGACAAAAAGCCAGATATTGCTGATTGGTTTTACGTTCCTCGCTGGAAAGAATCCACATCGCTAGAATTTTTTCAAAAGGAAAAATCCTCGGAAGAAAAATTATATTGGTTGGTGTTTGTTGATAACTATGGAATAGGAGCAGAGTTTGCCGAAAGACTTAAGCAACAGGAGCAGGATGTGATTGTTGTTAGAGTTGCAGATAATTTTGCAAAAATCAATGACTGTACGTACACAATTAATCCCCAACAAAGGAATGACTATGATGCCTTGCTGCAAGCATTACAAGAACAGAATTGGATTCCACAAAGAATTGCCCATTTTTGGAGCGTAACTCCCAACGATATCTTATTGGGTCAAGAATTATCTGAACAAACACCCTTACAATTAAGGTATCAATTTTTTGAACATTGTCAAAATCTCGGTTTTTACAGTTTGCTGTTTCTCACACAAACATTAGCAAAGCAAAATATAATTGCTCCAATGAAACTGATGGTTGTCACCAGTAACATACATGATGTAACTGGTTCGGAGGTTTTGTGTCCTGAAAAGGCAACCATATTAGGACCATGTAATGTAATCCCACAAGAGTACCTCAACATCACTTGTTGTTGTGTTGATGTTGTGTTCCCAAAATCTGGAAGTAAACAATCGCAAAGATTGGTGGACTATCTGCTGACAGAACTAATAGCACCAGTCACGGATAGATTAATTGCTTATCGTGAAAATCATCGCTGGACTAAAACTTATGAAGCTTTACATATAGATGAGAGTAGTACCAGCGAGACTCTATTGAGGCAAGGGGGCATTTATTTAATCACCGGCGGGCTTGGTCGCATTGGTTTAGCAATGTCAGAATACTTGGCAAAAACAATGCAGGCTAAGTTAGTTTTGATTGGGCGAAAGGACATACCTGAAAGACATCAATGGTCTCAATGGCTGCTAACTCATGATGAATCAAATGAAGTTAGTCAAAAACTTAGGAAAGTAATGATGCTTGAGGAATTAGGTGCAGAAGTTCAGATTATCAGTGCTGATGTCGCTAACGAACAACAAATGCAAAGAGCTATAGCATTAGCTAATGAACACTTTGGTGAAATTCATGGTGTGATCCATGCAGCAGGAATTAATGACGATGCTTATTACACTATCCAAGAAACTTCTACAAATCAAAGCCAATCACAATTCCATTGCAAAGTGTATGGACTATTTGTTTTAGCAAAAATTTTGCGAGGTCGAAATTTAGATTTTTGTTTATTAACATCCTCTTCCTCATCTGTTTTGGGAGGCATAGGATTAACTTCATATTCTGCTGCTAACATTTTTATGGATACCTATGCTCACAAGCACAACCAGATGAACTTATTCCCCTATATTAGCACTAACTGGGATACCTGGCAGTTCCAAGACAGCGAAAAGCAAGATATTACTTTTGGATTAGCGTTAGAAAAGTTACGTATGACACCGCAGGAAGGAATAGAAGTTTTGAGGCGTTTATTATCTATAAATACAACTCTTCAGATAATTGTTTCTGCGGGAGAGTTAGAACCAAGGATTAACCAATGGATCGAACTAGAATTTTTACAAAATAGAAAAGCATCTAACGAAGATAATTTAATTTCAAATCACCAAAGGCCAAATTTAGCCACAGTATATGTTTCTCCAAGAAATGAGATGGAGCAAAAAATTGCGATAATTTGGCAACAACTCCTTGGTGTAGAAGACATAGGAATTTATGATAACTTTTTTGATTTGGGAGGAAATTCTTTGTTGGGAACTCAGATAATTTTCCACTTACGTGAAGCTTTCCAAATGCATTTCTCTTTACGTAGCCTTTTAGATGAACCGACTATAGCTGGTATGTCTAAATATATAGAAAATACCCGCAGTATAACTAAAAATTTGCTAGATTTTTCTACCAGTATTTTAACTAGTAGAGAGGAGATTGAATTGTGAGCAAACTGAATGCCTCACAGATATATTGAAATGCTTGTTTGAAAAGCTTTTTATGTTTATATATAGTTTGGTGATTTAGACCAGATTTATTCCTTGAAACCCTTACTTTGTTGTATCAAGCTAATTGAGATTTAACCTAAAACTAGGACTTTGATAAGATGTTTAAGTAAAGACGAAGATAATCATTATGAAAAATATTGAAGAATTTTTGTCATATATCTCTAGTTTGGATATAAAGCTGAGGATTAACGGCGATCATTTATACTGTAGTGCCCCTCAAGGTGTACTCACACCTGACTTGAGTGTTCAACTACAAGAGCGTAAAACTGAAATCCTGAAGTTTCTACATAATTTTGTTTTTAGTTCGACTGATAGCCCGATATTTCCTGTTTCCAGAGAGTCAAATTTACCTCTATCTTTTGCCCAACAAAGGCTGTGGTTCCTCAATCAGCTAGAGCCAAATAGTACCGCTTACAATTTTCCTATTGCCGTGCGTCTTACTGGTATACTTAATGTGCTAGCATTGGAGCAAAGTCTTAATGAAATTGTGCAGCGTCACGAAGTATTGAGAACAAATTTTATAAGTGTAAATGGACAACCAATTCAGGTTATTAATGCAACCTCGACCTTGAAGCTATCTGTTGTGGATTTACAAGAACTCCCAGTTGAAAAGCAGAAAGTTGATGTTTTGCGGCTGGTAGATAAAGAAACCCAATTGCTTTTTAACTTAGCACGGGGATCTTTATTGAGAGTTTGCCTACTGCATCTAAGTGAACAACAATATGTATTCTTGTTTACCATGCACCATATTATCTTTGATGGCTGGTCAATAGGGCTATTTGTAAAAGAATTAACAGTACTTTACGAAGCTTTCCGCAAAGGAAAACCTTCCCCACTTTCAAAATTGCCAATACAGTATGTGGACTTCGCTGTTTGGCAACGGCAATGGTTACAAGGAGAGGTACTAAAGTCTCAAATTGATTACTGGCGAAAACAGTTAGAGGATGCACCAAGATTTCTAGATTTACCTACAGATCGCCCACGAGCAGCGGTTCGGACATTCCAGGGTGCGACCTATTCATTTGAGCTATCTCAAGAGCTATCTGTAGCGCTAAATACATTAAGCCAGCGTCAAAGAAGTACTTTATTTATGACTTTGCTGGCAACTTTCCAAATTTTGCTATGGCGTTACACAGGTAGCGAAGATATTGTGGTTGGTTCGCCGATCGCTAACCGCAATCGGAAGGAAATAAAAGATTTAATAGGTTTTTTTATTAATACTTTGGTACTGCGAACTAATTTAGCAGGAAACCCAACCTTTGAAGAGTTACTAAATCGCGTGCGCGCAATGACATTGGAGGCTTATGCCCATGAGGATTTGCCTTTTGAATTGCTGGTGGATGAACTACAACCACAACGAAATTTAAGTTATATACCACTATTTCAAGTAGCTTTTGTACTCCAAAATGCACCCATTTCGACTTTGATTGATTTACCTGATTTAAATTTAAGTTCTTTAAAAGTTCCCAGTGTTAATGCTGATTTTGATTTAAATTTAGATATTACTGAAGCAACGGATAGAATAACTTGTGATCTACATTACAATACAAATTTATTCGAGGAAATTACTATTAAGCGGATGGCTGGAAATTACCAGACCTTGCTTGAAGAAATTACTGCAAATCCAAAGCTACGACTTTCAGAATTATCATTACTAACAAAACCTGAACAGTATCAATTGTTGTGGGAGTGGAATGATACAGCAAGCGATTACCCTCAAGATAAATGTATCCATGAATTATTCCAGGTTCAGGTAGAGAAAACACCAGATGCAGTAGCAGTAGTATTTGAAAACCAACAATTAACTTATCGGGAATTAAACCAACGAGCAAATCAATTGGCACATTACCTGCGATCACTGGGAGTAAAACCGGAAGTATTGGTCGGGATTTGTGTAGAGCGATCACTCCATATGGTCATCGGTTTACTAGCCATCCTCAAAGCTGGTGGTGCATACGTACCTATCGATCCTAACTACCCCCAAGAACGCTTGGCTTATATGTTAGAAGACTCCCAGCCAAGCGTATTACTCACACAACAATATCTGTTAGAAAAACTACCAAATAATCAAGCTCAAGTAATCTGCATCGATAGTGACTGGGAATACATAGCCAATGAAAGTATAAGAAATCTCGTATCCAATATTATACTTGATAACCTTGCTTACGTAATCTATACCTCCGGTTCTACAGGTAAACCCAAAGGTGCGATGAATGCCCATAAGGGTATTAGCAATCGCTTACTATGGATGCAAAATACTTACCAATTAACATCAGCAGACGTAGTTTTACAGAAAACTCCCTTCAGTTTCGATGTATCTGTATGGGAATTTTTCTGGACGTTAATAACTGGTGCGCGTTTAGTTGTCGCTCAACCAGAAGGTCATAAAGATACAAATTATCTAGTCAAATTGATTAGACAGCAGCAAATAACAACTTTACATTTTGTTCCCTCAATGCTACAAGTTTTTATTGAAGCAGAAGGTTTAGAAAAATGCCAATCACTGGTACGAGTAATTGCTAGTGGTGAGGCATTACCAGCCCAATTGCAACAACGCTTTTTTAATAAACTTGATGCTCAACTATATAATCTCTATGGTCCAACAGAAGCTGCTGTGGATGTGACTTTTTGGCAGTGCAAAAAAGACAATGCTACAAATCAAAACACAGTTCCTATTGGACAACCAATTGCAAATATCCAAATTTATTTACTCGATCAGTATTTCAACCCTGTTCCTGTAGGAGTAACAGGTGAGGTTTATATTGGTGGTGTGGGAGTAGGTAGAGGTTACTTAAATCGTCCTGACTTAACCGCAGAAAAATTTATTCCTAATCCTTTTAGTCAGCAAACTGAGCGTTTATATAAAACGGGGGATAAGGCACGTTATTTAGCGAATGGAGAAATAGAATATATTGGTCGGATTGACAATCAAGTAAAAGTACGTGGCTTCCGAATTGAATTGGGAGAAATTGAGGCAATTATCGGTCAATACCCAGCAGTGCGGGAAACTGTGGTAGTAGTTAGCGGAGAATCTGTTGATTCTCAACGAATAGTTGGGTATGTAGTTCCTCAAACAGAGCAAACGCTGGCAGTTTCTGAATTGCGGGATTTTTTAGAGTCGAAGTTACCAAGTTACATGATACCAGCAGTTTTTGTGACCTTAGAAGCATTACCACTTACACCCAATGGTAAGGTTGACCGCAAAGCGCTACCCGCACCTGATAAAATACTTCCAGAACTGGAAGAAACTTTTGTTAAACCGCAGACGACGGTTGAAAAACAGTTAGCTGCTATTTGGGCAGAAGTATTAGGGTTGGAAAGTATAGGTATAAAAAATAATTTTTTTGAATTAGGTGGAGATTCTATTCTTAGCCTTCAAATAGTATCTAAAGCTAACCAAGCAGGGCTAAACTTAACTCCTAAGCAGATGTTTCAATACCAAACTATTTCTCAATTAGTGACGGTGATTGGTACAACTCGAAAAATTCAAGCGGAACAAGGAGTCTTAACTGGAGCGCTAGAGTTAATACCCATTCAGCACTGGTTTTTTGAACAAAAGCAACCGGAACCACACCACTGGAATCAAGCTGTATTTTTAGAAAGCAAGCAGAAAATTGACCATGTAATCTTCCAGGAAGTCGTAGAGTCTCTACAAAAACATCATGATGTTTTACGTTTACGATTTGTACAGAAGGAACTTAGTAATCAAGCACTTATAGCTAGTCCTGATGATGTCATACCAGTGATATATTTAGATTTTTCAGAACTACCAAAAGATAAACACAAGGTAGCAATAGAAGCAGCAGCTAATAAATTACAAGCTAGTTTAAACCTATCAAGAGGGCCATTGTTCCGAGTTGCCCTGTTTAATTTAGGTGAAAACCAAGCGCAACGTTTACTTTGGATTATTCATCATTTAGCAGTTGATGGTGTCTCTTGGCGAATTTTAATTAAAGATTTTCAAACAGCTTACCAACAAATTAATCAGGACGAAGCAATAAAGCTGCTTCCCAAAACAACTTCTTACAGACAATGGTCTAGCAGTCTGCAAAAATATGCACAATCTTCAGTATTGCTTTCAGAGCTAGACTTCTGGTTGGCAATGCAACGTGAATCGGTTGCACCCATGCCAAGAGATTTTTCTGATGGAAATAATATAGAAGAAACCACATCTACTTTATCAGTATCGCTGTCTGTGGAAGAAACCCAAAGTTTGCTGCAACAAGTGCCAGCAGCTTACCAGACACAAATTAATGATATATTGTTAACAGCGCTTATACTAACATTTAAGCAGTGGACTGGAGAGAATTCTCTACTAATTGATTTAGAAGGGCATGGGCGAGAAGAGATTTTTGAAGATGTAGATTTATCTAGGACTGTGGGTTGGTTCACGACTATTTTCCCTGTAAATCTATATGTTGAAAGTGACAAAGATCTAGGGAAGGCTTTGAAGTTAATTAAAGAGCAGTTACGAGCAATTCCGAATCGAGGTATTGGCTATGGATTATTGCGCTATCTCAGTCAGGATAAGGAAATAGCCGAACAATTATCCAAATCAAAGGCTGAAGTTATTTTTAACTACTTAGGACAGTTTGATCAGGTTTTACCAGAATCATCTTTATTTACTTTAGCACAGGAATCGAGTGGTTCTGATCATAGTTCGCGAAGTAAACGAACTCACCTACTAGAAATTAATAGTGGTATTTATCAGGGAAATCTGGAAATAAGTTGGTCTTACAGTAACAAGTTGCATCGACAAGCGACTATTGAGGTACTTGCTCAAAACTTTGTTGAGACACTGCGATCGCTTATCATTCATTGCCAGTCTCCTGATGCAGGTGGTTTTACCCCTTCTGATTTCGCTGAGTTTAAGCAAAGCCAATGGGAGCAAACTGATCTTGATGTCATTACAGCAGCTATGGGAGATATGTAATATGGGTGTGAAAAACAAAAATATTGAAGATTTTTATCCCCTCTCGCCCATGCAGCAGGGCATTCTGTTTCATAGTCTTGCAGTCCCCGAATCTGGTGTCTATTTTCAACAATTTAGCTGGACTCTCCATGGAAAACTTAACGTTACAGCATTTCGTCGTGCATGGCATTATATTGTGGAACGACATTCAATTCTACGAACATACTTTGTTTGGGAAGGCTTAAAAGAACCAGTACAAATTGTACATCGGCAGGTAAACCTACCGTGGCATGAGTATAATTGGCAGCATCTCTCCTCAAACGAACAAAAACAAAAGTTAGAGCTTTCCTTACAAAGTGATCGCTCTAGTGGATTTGAACTCAAGCAACCACCATTGATGCGCTTAACACTGGTTAAACTATCAGATATTTCCTATAACTTTACTTGGAGTCATCATCATCTGTTGCTAGATGGGTGGTCTGTTGCCTTAGTTTTTAAAGAAGTCCTTGCTTGCTACAAGGCTTTCAGCAGTGGTCAAGAGGTTTACCTAGAACCCATTCGTCCATATCGAGATTACATTGTCTGGCTACAGCAACAAAACCTATTTGAGGCTGAAACTTTCTGGCGACAGACACTAAAAGATTTTACTACTCCCACACAGCTATCGATGAATAAAGGAGCTAGTTTACAGACTCAAACGCATAGCTGTAATGAGCTAGAACTAAAGCTTTCTGTAGCCATAACAGCAGCATTGCAATCTGTAGCCAAACAACACCAGCTAACGCTAAACACTTTAGTACAGGGAGCTTGGGCTTTGTTACTAAGCTGCTACAGTGGGCAGGAGGACGTAGTTTTTGGGGCAGTAACTTCTGGTCGTCCCCCAACTTTAGCTAAGGTTGAGTCGATGGTAGGGCTATTTATCAACACAGTGCCGATTAGAGTAAAAGTATCACCCAAAGAATTTATTTTACCTTGGCTTCAGAAAATTAAAGAGCAACTAATTGAAGCACGTCAATACGAGTATTGTCCGTTAGTAAAAGTCCAAGGATGGAGTGAAGTTCCCAAAGGTTTATCTTTGTTTGAGAGTATAGTAGTTTTTGAGAACTATAGTGCAAATGCTTCTGTACAGCAGAAGGATATAAATTTGGAGATAGAGGATTTTTATGGCTTTGAAAAAACTAACTATCCCATAACTCTAGTCGTGACTCCAGGTGAGGAGTTGTCACTCAAGATTACTTGCTATGATAGTGACCGCTTTGAAAGTGACACTATTATGAGGATGCTAGGACATTTGCAGACTTTGCTAGAAGGCATGGTCACAAATCAGCAGCAACGTCTTGGTCAACTGTCACTTTTAACAGAACTTGAACGACATCAGTTACTTGTGGAGTGGAATCAAACTCGGGTTAGTCATCCGCTACAACAATGTATTCATGAATTATTTGAAGCGCAGGTACAGAAAACACCTGATGCAGTAGCCGTAGTGTTTGAATCCCAACAGCTAAGTTATGGGGAACTGAATGCCAGAGCAAATCAACTAGCGCATTATTTGCGCTCATTGGGAGTAAAACCAGAAGTACTGGTAGGGATTTGTGTCGAGCGTTCACTTGATATGGTCATCGGACTATTAGCTATCCTCAAAGCAGGTGGCGCCTATATACCTTTAGACCCTAGCTACCCTACTGAACGCATATCTTTTATACTAGAAGACACTCAGGCGTCAGTGTTGCTGACTCAAGCATCGCTTCTGAAAGCAATACCGCAACACCGAGATCAAATAGTATCTTTAGATACTGATTGGCATTTGATAGCCCAACAAAGCCAGGAAAATGTATCCTCCCAGCTAACTACTGACAACTTAGCTTATACCATTTATACTTCTGGTTCTACAGGCAAACCCAAAGGTGTGCAAATTCCCAATATTGCTTTGGGCAACTTTTTGTACTCCATGAAGGAAACTCCGGGGTTAACTGATGAAGACACATTACTAGCTGTTACTACTTATTCCTTTGATATTGCGGCATTAGAACTGTTCCTGCCAATTATTGTCGGTGCCCGCTTGGTAGTTGCTAGTCGGGAAATTGTCTCGGATGCAATCCTGTTATCAGCAAAACTGATAGATTCAAAAGCTACAGTCATGCAAGCCACACCAGCGACATGGCAATTACTTTTGGCAGCAGGTTGGGGTGGTAATCATCAATTAAAAATTCTCTGTGGTGGCGAAGCTTTACCAGGACACTTGGCAAATCAATTACTTGACCGATGTGATTGTTTATGGAATATGTACGGTCCTACGGAAACCACTATTTGGTCAGCCGCTAGCAAAGTAGAAACTGTTAACAATACCGTAGCAATTAGTTCTCCCATTGCTAACACCCAGCTTTATATCCTTGATAAATATCACCAGTTAGTTCCTGTAGGCGTAGCAGGTGAATTGTGTATTGGTGGTGAAGGACTTGCAAGGGGTTATTTCCACCGTCCTGATTTGACAGCAGAAAAATTTATACCTGATCCCTTTAGCAGTAAATCGGCACGCCTTTACAAAACAGGAGATTTAGCTCGTTATTTAGCAAATGGAGATATAGAATACATTGGTCGGATTGATAACCAAGTAAAAGTACGCGGTTTCCGGATTGAACTGGGAGAAATTGAGGCAATAATCAGTCAATACCCAGCAGTCCGAGAAACTGTGGTTACGGTTCATTCTTCAGAGGTAGATTGTCAACGAATAGTGGCTTATTTAGTTGCATCGAGAGAGCAGATGCCAACAATTTCTGAACTACGGGGTTTCTTAGAGGCAAAGTTGCCAAACTACATGATACCAGCAGTTTTTATCACATTGGAGGCACTACCACTAACACCCAATGGTAAGGTTGATCGCAAAGCACTAAGAGCACCTGGTGCAGTACGTCCAGAATTAGAAGTAGTGTATCGGTTACCACAAACAGAAATAGAACAAGCTATTGCTGATATTTGGCAAAAAGTACTTAAACTTGAAGAAGTAGGAATTCATGATAATTTCTTTGAACTTGGTGGTCATTCATTGCTTTTGGTTTCAGTTCATAGTAAGCTACGTGAAATATTTAAACGAGATTTATCTCTTCTAGACCTATTTAGATATCCGACCATAAACTCCTTAGCAAATTATTTTCATCAAGTCAACAATCAACAAGTATCTTATGATATGATGGCTAATATGACGAAGAAAATAGCAGATGGAAAAGCTCAACAAAGAAAGCGTCTCCAAAAAACTAAATCTTTTGAAGATATTTAATATTTATTGAATAAACTGGTGTTTTAGCATCTACCATTTACATCAATTTGTAGATGTTAAATAAAAGCAAAGCAACTGTGAAAACGTAAATGTATTGAAAATAGTGAAGGAATAATTAAGCAAATGAGTATTCCGACAGTATCAACTTCTACTAATGGATCAGAAATAGCAATTATTGGATTAGCAGGAAGATTTCCTGGAGCAAAAAACATTGATGAGTTCTGGAATAATCTCCAAAATGGAGTAGAATCAATCTATTTTTTTAGTGAAGAAGAACTTTTGGAATCAGGAATAGATGCAGAGGTTCTCAGTTATAGCAACTACGTCAAGGCAAATGCTGTAATAGAAGGCGTGGAATTATTTGATGCTTCTTTTTTTGGGTTCAATCCTAGAGAAGCAGAAATTACTGATCCACAGCATCGTATTTTTTTAGAGTCTGCATGGGAAGCATTAGAGGATGCGGGATATAAATCTGGAATAGAGAAATTTCCGATAGGTGTTTTCGCAGGAGCTAGCTTGAATAACTATTTACTCAACGTTTATTCAAATCAAAAAATTATTTCAGTAGATGAACAACAACTAACGATAGGTTGTGATAAAGATTTCCTTTCTACACGTACTTCTTATAAACTTAATCTAACTGGACCTAGTTATACAGTTCAAACAGCTTGCTCAACATCTTTAGTCGCTGTCCATTTAGCTTGCCAAAGCTTACTCAATGGTGAATGTGATATCGCTTTGGCTGGTGGTGTTGCTGTTAATTCAGAAAGAAAATCTGGATACTTGTATACTGAAGGAGGAATACTATCTCCTGATGGACACTGCCGTGCATTTGATGCAAATGCACAGGGTACTGTGGGGGGCGAGGGTGTAGGCATTGTAGTATTAAAGCGATTAGAAGATGCTTTGAATGATCGCGATACTATTCATGCTGTAATTAAAGGTTCAGCTATCAATAATGATGGTTCATTAAAGGTCAGCTACACAGCGCCCCGCATTGATACCCAAGCAAAGGCAATTAGAACAGCCCAATTAGTAGCCGAAATAGAACCGGAGACTGTTACTTATATTGAGGCTCATGGAACAGGAACAGCTTTAGGAGACCCCATTGAAGTTGCCGCCCTAACACAGGCTTTTAGGACAAGTACACAAAAAAAAGACTTCTGCGCCATTGGTTCCGTCAAAACCAACATAGGGCATTTGGACACAGCAGCTGGTGTGGCGGGATTAATCAAAACTGTCTTGGCTCTCAAGCACAAACAGATACCTCCGAGCTTACACTATTCTTCGCCTAATCCCGAAATTGACTTTGCCAACAGTCCTTTCTACGTTAATACTAAACTTGCTGAATGGCAAAGTAATGGTACTCCCCGACGCGCAGGAGTTAGTTCCTTTGGGATAGGGGGAACCAATGCCCATGTAGTTCTCGAAGAAGCCCCGCTTGTAGAGACGCAAGACATCACGTCTCTACATTCTCGTCCTTGTCAGTTATTAATGCTATCTGCCAAAACCAGTTCCGCATTGGAAACTGCTACAACAAATTTAGTTAACTATTTCCAAAAACATTCCGATTTAAACCTTGCAGATGCAGCTTATACATTGCAGGTTGGACGAAGAGCTTTTGACTATCGACGTGCGGTTGTGTGCCGAGATATTCAAGATGCTGTAAATGCACTTCAAGACCCAAGGCGGGTTATTACTAATGCTCAGAAAACTCAGCAACGTCCTGTTGCCTTTATGTTTTCTGGACTGGGAACTCACTATATTGATATGGCTCTTGAACTTTACCAAACTGAACCAACATTTCGGGTCTGTGTTGACCAATGCTGCGAACTACTCAAACCGCAACTTGGTTTGGATTTGCAAGATGTGTTGTATCCTAACAGAAACAGTAAGAATAGTAATAAGCAAAAACAAAATGCTCCCTCGACGGGGCTAGATTTGCGAAAAATGTTAGGTCGTGGAGAGGAGCCAGCAGATGGAGAGACTTTGCATGCAACGTCTTTGCTAAACCAAACTGTTCTTACTCAACCAGCTATATTTGTCGTTGAATATGCTTTAGCTCAGTTGTGGATGTCGCGGGGAATCCGCCCTGCGTCCATGATTGGCTACAGCGTTGGTGAATACGTAGCAGCAACTTTAGCCGAGGTTTTGTCTTTAGAAGATGCTTTAACCTTAGTAGCTAGAAGAGCACAAATGATTGAGGAATTGCCGGAAGGCGTAATGCTGGCAGTTCCGCTTTCAGAGGAAGAGATACAACCCCTTCTGAATGAAAAAATTTCTCTTTCTGCAATTAACGGCTCATCGTTGTGTGTGATTGCAGGTGTCACAGATGCTGTGGAAGAATGGGAACGACAATTGAGCGAGCAAAATTTAGTTGGTAAGCGTTTACAGACTTCTCACGCTTTTCATTCTGTAATGATGGAGGCGATCGCACCTACCTTTGGCGATTTAGTAAAAACATTTAGCCTCAAACCCCCGAAAATTCCCTATATTTCTAACGTCACCGGAACTTGGATTACAGCAGAGCAAGCAACAGACCCCAGTTATTGGGTTAAGCACCTTTGTAAAACAGTACGCTTTGCTTCAGGAGTCCAACAGTTGTGGCAAAAAGACAATCCAATTTTATTAGAGGTTGGACCTGGTCAAGCATTGATTAGTTTCGCGTCACAATGTTTAGAAAGTGACGATAAAGCTAAATCGGTGATGCTCCCCACCCTACGGCATTCCTACGAGCAACAGTCAGATGTCGCCTTTTTAATGAATACATTGGGACGCCTTTGGCTAGCAGGGGTAGAAATAGATTGGTCAGGTTTTTACGCTAATGAACAACGCAATCGTATCCCTCTACCCACGTATCCATTTGAGCATCAGCGTTACTGGATTGGTGTTAATTCTGAGGCTAACTTGGCACAGCGAGCGCCACAAGCATTACACAAAAAACCGGATATTGCCGATTGGTTTTACATTCCTTCCTGGAAACGCTCTCCCCACTTGCCATCAAAATCATCACAAAAGCTGCGTTGCTTAGTCTTTATTGATGCTCTTGGAGTTGGTTCGCAACTTGCAGAAAAGTTGGAATTACAGGGTCATGATATAATAACTGTAGCCATTGGAGAGCAATTTACTAAGTTAGGTGATCGCGTTTACGCAATTAATCCACAAACAAGTAGTGACTATGATAGCTTGCTACAAGAACTTAGCATATTGAATTTAAACCCAAATGCGATCGCTCACTTTTGGAGCGTTACAGCAAATGATACTTTACCCTCCAATCAGTCGTTAGAACAACCAGAATCATCGCATCAGTTTTTGGAAGATACCCAAAATTGTGGTTTCTGGAGTTTGCTATTTCTAGCGCAAGCGTTGGGAAGACGGAATATTAACGATGCTTTGAAGTTAATAGTTGTAACAAGTAACGTACATGATATAACTGGCGAGGATAGTTTATGTCCTGAAAAAGCAACAATACTAGGAGCATGTAAGGTAATTCCACAGGAATACCCCAAGATAAGTTGCTGTAATATTGACATAGTAATTTCTTCTTGCGAAAACCCACCAGTGCAGAAACTTCTAGATTCTCTTGTAACAGAAATTACTTCACAACGAACCGATGACATAGTAGCCTATCGGGGTTATCATCGCTGGGTTCAAACTTTTGAGTCTGTGCGGTTAGATCGAGACATCGCGAGTAAAACTAAGTTAAGAGAAGGAGGAGTTTACTTAATTACTGGAGGACTTGGTGGTATTGGTTTGGTCTTAGCAGAAAATTTAGCTCAGACAGCACAGGCTAAATTAATTCTTGTTGGACGAAAAGGGCTACCTGAACGCTCACAGTGGGAACAGTGGTTAGCAACCCATGACAACCGAGATAGTGTTAGCCGTAAAATTGAAAAAGTGTTGGCACTTGAGAAATTAGGAGCTATTGTTCAAGTTCACAGTGCTGATGTTGCAAATATTGAGCAAATGCAAGCAGTTGTTGCTCAAACGTTAAAACAATTTGGTCGTATCGATGGTGTCATACACGCAGCAGGTATTGCTCCAGGTGGCATAATTCAACTTAAGACAAAGGAAATGGCAAACAAGGTACTAGCAGCCAAAGTCCGGGGTACACTAGTACTAAATGAAGTTTTGAAAAATTCCAATTTGGATTTCTTTGTGCTTTGTTCATCCCAAACTTCTGTCTTGGGACACTTTGGACAGCTAGATTACTGTGCAGCAAATGCTTTTCTTGATACATATGCCCACTATTGTGCCTGTAAATCGAGCCAATTGACAATATCAATTAGCTGGGGCCCTTGGCAAGTAGGAATGGAAGTCGAGACTGTAGTAGCAGATGAAATTAAGCAGATGCGTGAGGAAGCGAACTTAAAATTAGGGATTAAGCCTCAAGAAGGTATTGATGCTTTTCATCGAATTTTAGAAAGTAATTTGCCTCATATCGTTGTATCAACACAAGATTTTCTAGCTTTAATTGAACAAAATAAATCCTCCCAAGTTGAAGAGGAATTGGCGATACTAGAAGAAAAATTAGTTTCAGCAAATATTACTGTACCGAATCATCCCCGCCCTAATTTGGAGAATGGTTATGTAGCTCCCCGTAACGAAGTTGAAGAAAATTTAGCTAAAATTTGGCGCCAACGTCTTGGAATTGACGAAGTAGGCATTTATGATAACTTCTTTGAATTAGGAGGTGATTCTGTTCTTGCAATTCAAGTTATTGCCAAAGCTAATAAATTAGGCTTAAAGTTAACTGCTCAACAAATGTTTCAGCATCAGACTATTGCTGAGTTAGCAATAGCAGCATATATGCCTAAAACTAAACAAACTGAAAATAGTTTACAAGCGGGAGAAGTATACCTCACACCTATTCAGCATCGGTTCTTCGCCCAAAATCAGCCAGATGTACATTCTTTTAACCAGTCCTTGCTGCTGGAGATACGACAAATATGCGATCCCAAGGTATTAGAACAGGCTGTAAAATATGTTATTCAATACCACGATGCCTTTCGTCTACGTTTTACTCAAAGAGAATCTGGCTGGCAACAAATTGAAGCTAATACCAATGATTTAGATATAGTAGTACACCAGTATGTAAATTCGTCTTTACTTTCAGAAACAGAGCAAAAACGTGCTTTGGAGTCAACGATTAAAAAAATACAAAGTGACTTCAATTTAAGTAAAGACTCACTTGTAAAAGTTGCTTTTATTGAATTGCAAAAAACTAGCTACCTACTAATTACTATCCACCAGCTTTTAGTAGATGGGATTTCCTGGCAAATTTTGTTAGAAGATTTTCAAACAGCCTATCAGCAACTCAACCAAGCAAAAGCGATACATTTGCCTGATAAAACTACTTCATTCAAAAAGTGGGCGCAGTGTATGCAAGATTACGCTGAAAGTTCAGAAGTTATGCGAGAGCATGACTACTGGTTGGCAAAAGCCCAAAAACCTTTCCGCATTCTGCCTGTTGACTATTTGACAAGGGAAAATACGGAAGTGAATTTTAACATATTATCAATTTCTTTAGATAAGAAACCAACGCAAGCCCTATTAAGAAATGTTAATAAGGCTTATAATACTCAAATAAGCGATGTTTTACTAACAGCATTAGTACAAGCGTTTGTAAAGTGGACGGGTGACCTGCAACTATGGGTAGATGTTGAAGATAATAGTCGAGAGAAAATCTTCAAAAGTATTAGTGATATATCCCTGTCCCGTACAGTAGGTTTATTTACAACTTGCTTTCCTGCCAATTTGGATATAACAGAGGCTTCTGACCAAGGAAGTGCATTGGTAGCGGTCAAAGATTATTTGCGTAGTATTCCAAATCAAGGTGCTGGCTATGATGTGCTTCGCTATACAAGTAGTAATCAAGAAGTTAAATCAACGTTGGCATCCTTTCCTCAACCTCAAGTAAGTTTTAAATACTTAGGTAATTTTGACCCACTTATTTCTCAGTCATCTTTATTTAATTTACCCCAGAAGCACTTTAAACTGAATCAAAGGCTAGGTACAAATCGATTTTACTTATTGGAGATAAATGGAGTTATTGTTCAAGAACAGCTGCAATTAAATTGGATTTATAGTACAGCAGTTCATCGTCGAGAAACAATTGAAACATTAGCTTTAAATTACATTGACGCTCTGCAAAGTATTATTGCTCACTGTCAGTCTCTTGAAGGACGAAAATATACACCTTCTGACTTCCCAAGAGCAAATTTGAGCCAACAAAACTTAGATAAACTATTGGCAAAAATCAACCAAGCAAACGAGGAAGCAGTACAATGAAAGCAGAAAATATAGACGACATATATAGACTTACGCCCGTACAAGAAGGTATGCTATTCCACTCTTTGTACGATAGTAAATCATCGTTATATTTTTTTCACGTTCCCGTAGGTTTACGTGGCAATCTAAACATCAAGGCTTTTGAAGAAGCATGGCAAAAAGTTGTAGATAGATATGCAATTTGGCGTACTGGGTTTTACTGGGAAGACATTGATAACCCCTTACAAGTTGTGTATAAAAAGGTAAAAATTTCCTTAAATCAATATGATTGGCGCGGTATTGATAAAGCAGACCAGGAAGAGCGATTAAAATCATTTTATGATAGCGATCGCAAATTATATTTTGATTTTTCGCGACCATGTCTAATGCGCCTAACTTTGATTCGTCTCGCTGATGACTACTATGAACTCGTATGGAGTTTCCATCATATAATTACAGACGGATGGTCTTCTACAATAATATTGGATGAGTGCCTACAAATTTATGAGGCACTTTGTGAAGACAAAGAAGTAAGATTCTCATCAAATCGACCTTTCCGCGATTATATCGACTGGTTAGAAGAACAGGACATAGGAAAAACTGAAACTTTCTGGAGACGAATATTAGCGGGAATTAAAGTACCAACTCCTTTAACATATATAGAAAATAAACAGTTAACATTACAAGAAGAGAGGTACGATCAGGAGAAATTTAAGCTATCAAAAGAAAGGACAAAGGCACTGTTATCTTTTATTGCACAAAATCGTCTTACTCTAGCTACATTAATTAATGGGGTCTGGTCTATTCTCCTTAGTCGTTACACTTGTTGTAATAACATAGTCTATGGCTGTACTGTCACAGGAAGGCCAGTAGACTTAGCGGAAGTAGAGTCAATGGTGGGTGTATTTATAAATACTTTACCTATGAATTTAAAGTTAAATAGAGAACAAGATTTGTTATCATGGCTTCAAGCTATTCAAACTCAGTTAGCAGAATTACGTCATCATGAGTATACATCACTTACACAAATTCAAGGGTGGAGCGAAGTACCTAGAGATTTACCTTTGTTTGAAAGTTTTGTTGTAGTTGAGAACGTTCCAGATAGTCAATCTGTACGAAGTTGGAAAGGAAATATAGAAATTATTGCAGATAAAGGTGAGTATTTCAGGACTAATTATCCCTTAAATTTAGTTATATATCCAGAATCCGAAATTATAGTGGCAATTTCATATGATTGTCGTAGATTTGATATTGCTACAATCACTGGAATACTTACAGATTTTCAAATACTTTTACAATACATAATGACTAATCCTGTTATCAAAATCAAGGATTTATCATTTTCGACTTCAAAACAACAGCAAATCTCAATTGCTTTGGAAAAAGAGGCTACATTACTTGATTGGCAATTAGTTTCAATTAACTAATGAGTTATGCCACCTGGAACGTTACATTATGTCAGAAGCCTAAATATGCCAATTTCTTTTAATATAGATTGGCACACTAGAAAAAGCTCGTTTAATGCTCTAGAGCCTAGTGTAAAGAGTATAACCATTCAAAATTTTTATTAACTATAGGATTAGTATTTAAAATTCCTTTTTCAAAAATTTTTCAATTTTATAAATTATATTTTAATTATGTATCTGATGACATTTTCCACTACTTAGAGTTCTCAAATAAACAAAAATACTACGTAAAGGGCAGTTATATGAGTATATTTGAAAAGTGTGAATCAAGTGTTAGAAGCTATTGCCGAAGTTTTCCTGCAATATTTCATCGGGCTAAAGGTTCAATTGTTTATGCTCAATCAGGAGAAGAATATATAGATTTTTTTGCAGGTGCAGGTGCTTTAAATTATGGACATAATCATGACTATATAAAACAAAAAGTCATCTCATATTTAGATGCTGATGGAATAGCGCATGGTTTAGATATGTATACTTCCGCGAAAGAGAAGTTTTTAGCAAAGTTTAATGAGGTGATACTAAGTACAAAACATTTGGATTTTCGCATCCAGTTCTGTGGTCCAACAGGAACAAACGCTGTTGAAGCAGCTTTAAAATTAGCTAGAAAAGTTAAAAAAAGACCAGGTATATTCTCCTTTATGGGAGCTTATCACGGAATGACTTTGGGTAGTTTATCAATCACTGGTAATACTGGAATTCGAGCAGGAGCAATTGGAACATTAAGTAGTGTAACATTTATGCCTTATCCCTATGGATTCATGGGGAGTTTTGATACTATAAAATATATAGAGTCAGTCTTAAAAGACGTTAATTCTGGAATTGAAAAACCAGCTGCAATAATCTTTGAAACAGTACAAGCTGAGGGGGGAGTTGTTGTTGCTCCAATTGAGTGGATGCAAAAATTAAGGAATTTGTGTGATGAGAATGATATTTTATTAATATGCGATGATATACAAGTTGGTTGTGGTAGAACAGGCTCTTTCTTTTCTTTTGAAAGAGCAGATATTGTTCCAGATATAGTCATACTTTCTAAGTCGATTAGTGGATATGGTTTTCCCATGTCTGTGTTGTTAATTAAGCCAGAATTGGATATTTGGGAACCTGGTGAGCATAATGGTACTTTTAGAGGTAATCAATTAGCATTTGTAGGGGCTACAGCTGCTTTAGAATATAGAGAAAGTAGTAACCTTGAACAGGATGTTAAAGCCAAAGAGCTTTTCTTGAAGAATTTTCTATCTCAACAAATATTGCCAATTAGCGAAAATATAGCGATACGGGGAATAGGAATGATTTGGGGTATAGATTTGGCTAATTTTGGTGATAGCAGTTTGGCGAAAAAAATTGGAACTAATTGTTTTGAAAAGGGATTAATAATTGAAAGAGCGGGAAGAAATGATACTGTGATAAAATTATTACCTCCTCTAACGATTGATATGCCTACCCTAAAAGAAGGTTGTTCAATTATGAAAGCAGCTTTTGATGAATGTTTGTAAATTTAATTTAAAAATAAAGAACTCTTTTGTTAGAGCAACTAATTTAAACCAGGTAAAAATAATGAGTACAGCATTAGAAGAACTACAAGAGTTATTTTCTCAGAAAATCTACTGGCTAAACAAATTGTCTGGAGAGCTACCAGAAACAAATATTATACAGGATTATCTTAGACCATCGCAGTATAGTGGGAAAAATAAAAGCCATGATTTTGAGCTACCTGATTATTTATCTCAAGGAATTATCCAGTTAACTAAAGGGTCTAATTTTCTGTTGTATTTGATGCTTGTATCGGCATTCAAGATACTGCTACAACGGTATATTAGAACTAACGACCTTATCATTGGAATACCAGTTTATAAAAAAATAGATGGTATAAATTTAGATTATTTAAATGATCATAAATTGATCCCCTTACGTACTCAGTTATGTAATGAGATGACATTTAAAAATTTTCTCCTCCAAGTCAAAGATAATTTAGTTCAGGCTTACAGTCATCAGGATTATTGCTTTGATGAATTAATTGAATTATTAAACTTGCCTCAAGCTGAGAATCGATGTTCGTTATTTGATATAGTCATACTACTAGAAAATATTCATAATAAAACAGAGGTATTAAAACATCATAATGATATTACAGTTTCTTTTCTTGCGGAAAATGATAAGGTTTACGGTTCTATAG
>Ga0224723_1000118_pt1 | contig 49814 bp, 42 predicted proteins | sample Balambano_FR2_Me_FD_161647 | JGI IMG/M metagenome (GOLD analysis project Ga0224723, IMG submission 161647) | Freshwater sediment microbial communities from Lake Towuti, South Sulawesi, Indonesia - Balambano_FR2_MetaG | ecosystem: Environmental > Aquatic > Freshwater > Lake > Sediment | place... | reverse complement strand
CCATTACCCCCTCCCCCTCTCCTCTAAGCAGCTCTCCTCGTTGGTGGGTCAATACTAACTTCTGCTATAGAAAAGTCACGTTTTATTGGTAAGCTGTTGAGGTAATCTATAGGGTCATCAGCGTTAAAAGGTATTCCGTCAAATAATCTGATTGGTTGGCGAGTGTAGCTGATGTCTAAACCTAACTCACGTGCTGCGGTACTAAATACGCGCACTCTACAGACTCTTTCCACGATTTCTACCCAGTTTCTAGGGAAGGGTGTGTCACCCCAACGCGCTAGTTGGGTCATAATCCAAATTTGCTCGGTGCGACTGGGACGGTTGATTGCTGATTCTGCATAGAATTGATGATGAGCATATTCCTGTATCGGATTGTCCAAGTCACACATTAAATGATTTGGATTTTCTATGTGAATATAATTGATGTCTGTACCTACGTATTCTTTCTGGGCAACTATGTGTCTAATTTCTTCAGCATTCTCTGGTATAGAACAGTAATAGCAGGCTTCCAGTAATGCTTTTGTTAAGGCAATGTGAGTATTAGGATACATTTCTGCCCAATCTTCTCTAACTCCTAAAACTTTTGCTGGGTGTCCTAACCATACTTCTAAGTCAGTAGCGATTGTAAAGCCAATACCTTCCTCAGCAGCACGGATATTCCAAGGTTCACCTACGCAATAACCATCAATACTACCTGCTCGTAAATCGGCTACCATTTGCGCGGGAGGGATAGTTCTCATATCTACATCTAAGTCTGGGTCAATACCACCAGCTGCTAACCAGTAACGGAGCAGTAAATTGTGCATTGATGCAGGATGTACTAATCCCATTGTGTGTCTTTGATTGCGGGTGCGGAGTAAGTAGTGGTGGAAGTCTTCTAAAGTTGTTACTCCTTCCTCGTAAAAGCGTTTATGTAAGGTAATAGCGTTACCGTTGCGAGTCATGGTGAGAGCGGTAACGATTGGTAATGGACGGTTTTGATATCCACCTAAAGTTAACCACATTGGTAAACCTGATGGCATCTGAGCTGCATCTAAGTAACCACCAACCATACCGTCAACAATACCACGCCAACTAGTTTCGCGGACTAGGCTGACTTCATCTAAACCGTGCTTCGCAAAGAAACCTTTTTCTTTGGCGATCGCTAAAGGAGCGCAAGCTGTGAGCGGAACAAAGCCAATTTCTAGGTTAACTTTTTCTAAACCGTGACGGGCGATCGCAGTAGTTTTACGTGCGCGAATTTTCTTGATCCGTTTCTGTTGGTTAAGAAAATAAATCATCTCACTACGCAAGCTGTAGTAGCTGGGATGCTCTACTACTTGCATCCGTTTGCGGGGACGAGGAATATCTACTTCCAAAATGTCACCAATCTTTGACTCTGGCCCATTGGTAAGCATGACAATTCTGTCTGATAACAGCACTGCTTCATCAACATCGTGCGTCACCATCACAGCAGTAACTTCATTTTCTTCGCATATCTGCATCAACTGTTCTTGCAAATTACCCCGTGTCAGTGCATCCAAAGCACCAAAAGGTTCATCAAGTAGCAGCAATTTCGGACGGATAGCAAGAGCGCGAGCGATCGCTACCCGTTGCTTTTGTCCCCCAGATAACATCCCTGGTTGTTTGTCTGCATGGGGACGTAAACCCACCATATCGATGTGCTTATCGATAATTGCTTGACGTTCACCAGCAGGTACACCATTCATAACAGAATCTACTGCCAGTGCAATATTTTCTCTGACTGTACGCCAAGGCAATAAAGAATAATTCTGGAATACTACCATCCGGTCAGGCCCTGGTTGTTTAATTCTTTGTCCTTCCAAAGTCACAATACCATCTGATGGCAAATCCAAACCAGCAATCATATTTAGTAAAGTAGACTTACCACAACCGGAGTGACCAATCAAAGAAATAAACTCTCCTTTTTTAATTTGAAGATTAATCCCTTTGAGTGCGATATATTTACCACCACCAGTTAGTTCAAAAACCTTTTCAACTTGGTCAACAGCAACGAATATAGACATAATTTTAGGATGATGTTAGTTGTTAGTTGTTAGTGGGTTTCTAAACCCACCCGTACATTAGTTGATAGTTGATAGTTGGGAGTTGGGAGTTGATCTACTAACCACCAACTACTATCTACGTACCTATTTTTGCTTTGGTAAAATTCTGTCTTGAAGCCAAGACATGAATTTATCAAGTAGTAGACCTACAATACCAATGTAAAAGAGAGCTAAAATTACTTCACTAACTTTATTGGCTTGATATGCATCCCAGATAAAGAAGCCTATACCGACAATACCTGACATGACGATTTCAGCAGCGATAATCGCTAACCAAGCTAAACCAATCGCAATTCTCAATCCTGTAAAAATATAAGGTAAAGCTCCAGGAATTAGAATGTTGAAGAAATATTCTTTTTGAGAAAGCTGCAATACTTTGGCGACATTGTTGTAATCGCTGGGAATTTCTTTCACACCAACCGCAGTATTAATCAAAATCGGCCAAATTGAAGTAATAAAAATTACGAACAATGCAGCAGGCTCGTTTTGTCTGAGTGCTGCTAACGAAATAGGAACCCACGCTAAAGGTGGTACTGTACGCAATAGTTGAAATAATGGGTCTAAAGCTTTAGACATTGTTTTATTGACACCAATCAAAATCCCTAAGCCAATGCCAATAATTGCTGCCAAAGTATAACTGATTGCTACCCTTTGTAAGCTAGCTAGAATCTGCCAAAATAAACCCTTATCTATCCCACCTCGGTCATAAAAGGGATATAGAATCAATTCTTGTGTTTCTTGAACTACTTGAATCGGACCTGGTAATGTTCCTGCTATTGCAGAAAAAATTTGCCAAATCACGAGAAATACAATAATAGCAATAACCGGAGGTAAGATATCAGGATATTGCTTTTGCAAACGAGCGAAGAAGCTGTTGTCAAAATTACTACCAGGACGTCTTTGTACAGTTGTCATATGTTTTTTGTTTGTGGTTATTGGGTGGTGGATAGTGGGTGGTGGTTAGTGTTATACGGTTTTATTTTTTCTTGTAAAACAAATACTAACTACTAACTACCAATGTACGGGTGGGTTTAGAAACTCACCCCTACCAATGTACGGGTGGGTTTAGAAACTCACCCCTACCAATGTACGGGTGGGTTTAGAAACTCACCCCTACTAAACATTCACATTCTTGATTTTCAAACTCTTTAGATAAGCTGTAGGATTCTCAGGGTCAAATGTAATACCATCAAAAAATGTTTCGACTCCACGAGATGTTGATGTTGGAATGTCAGCAGCAGCAATTCCTGCTTCCTGTGCTGCTTGTCTCCAAATGTCTTCTCGATTCACTTTATCAATTAATGCTTGGGCATTACTTAGGAAGTCTTGTGGTAAAAATCCCCAACGTACGCTTTCTGTAATGAACCACAAATCATGGCTTTTGTAAGGATAAGAAACGCTACCTTTTTCATCTTTCCAATATAATACCGCCATCGATTTGTCGTCGATTAGACTACCGTCACCCATTTCATACTTACCTTGTAGTGCATCCTTTAAAAATGTAGGTGTCAAGTTAAAGTAATTACGTCGTCCTAAAATAGCCGCAGCAGCTTCCCGGTTATCAAAGTTATCTAACCATTGCTGGGCTTCCATGATGGCTTTTAAAATTGCTTTGGTGGCTATCGGATTTTTGTCTACCCATTCCGCACGCATAGCAAAATACTCTTCAGGGTGATTTTTCCACATTTGGGCAGTTAATACAGCCATAAAACCAATTTTGTCTTTAACAATGCGGTATGGCCAGGGGTCTCCTGTACTGAACGCATCCATAGTTCCTGTTCTCATGTTCGCTACAGTCTGCGCTGCTGATACAGTAATTAATTTCACGTCAGTATCAGGATTAATTCCTGCTGCTGCTAACCAGTAACGAATCCAAAATTCTTGATTGACTTTGGCAAAGGTAAATGCTGCGGTAAAGGGTTTTTTTGTGGATTTTAATTGATCGAATACTACTTTACCACCCTTGGATAAGTTCAGTTCTACACCTTTACCAGCGTGTTTAGAAGCGATCGCTATCCCATTTCCCTGAGTATTCAACTGCGCCAACAGGTACATTGGGATTTTTGCTTTACCTTTGGTAATTATCCCTTCTGTAATTAAATGTGGCATGGGCATTTGATATTGTCCACCATCAACACCACCATTACTTGCACCAATTTCCGTATTATCCCGCATTGAACCCCAAGAAGCTTGCTTGGCAATTTCAACGTCAGTCATACCGTATTTCTTAAAAAATCCGACCTCTTGAGCAATAATTAGTGGTGCTGCCTCTACAATCGGGATATAGCCCAATTTTACTTTAGTAGTTTCTGGTTTTGTTGCTGGTGTTAATGGAATAGGTTTAACTTGTTGTGCTTGCGCTACTCCTCCCGGCTCTGGGGGATTTCCAAGACAACCTTTAAGCAATAATGCACTGGCAGAAACCCCTGCTGTAACTATAAATTTACGCCGAGAAACTTGATTAATAAAATCACTCATAAAATCTCCTTTGACTTAATTTATTTCTTGTAGCTATGACAAATTAAACAAGAAAAATAATTGTTTCTTGCGATATTTACGCTTAGCAGAAGCTGAGAGAAAATCAAGTTTTCTCTAAAATAGCTCTAACGCTATTCCCTGTAAAAAACTCTAGACCTTGCTCAAACAGGAAGACCTAAAAGTAGATACTTAGAATATTGGGTAACTTCAATTACTTGACCTCAAACACTATGGTGAAAAATTTTTGATTGCCATTGAGATTAGTTTACAGGTTTTAAAGCTAAAGTGGTTAACTTTTACCCCTAACTATTAAATAAATATTAGATTAGATATATAAGTAAAAGTTTATGTATCTTAATTATATTGAGGGATAAATACTAATGTATAGATAAAAAGTTATCAAATATATTAATTAAACTCTATTCATCTATGCAAATTAGTATAGATTTGCCAAGAAAGTAAAGAAATATTGCTTTAGGTTACGATTTAAGAAATGTCAGAATTTGTACTGATGGGTTGTTGCCCTCTTGCAGTAATGATATTAATGTGGTGGTAAGAACAAGGTTTATTTATCATAACTAGAGATTTCTTCTATGCTTCAAATCTTGCGTAACATTGGTTTAATTGTCATATTTTTTAACATAGTAATTGTGACATTTCTGATAGCAGTAGCGATCGTTCCAGGTTTTGTTATGGGGTAATCGCGTAAGGCGGGTTTGAATGGTGATTCCTGGTTTTTCACAGTTTGATCGCAAAACCCGCCCGTACATATTCGCGTAAGGCGGGTTTGAATAGTGATTCCTGGTTTTTCACAGTTTGATTGCAAAACCCGCCCGTACCATCATCATCCTGGTCTTAAATCATTGGAAACTTCTACAACTCCTCTAGAACCATCTATCCATACCCATTGACCATCCTGTAGTAGCCATGTTACTCCTTTAACATCCATAACAGCGGGAATGCCGTATTCACGAGCAACGATCGCTCCATGAGAAAGTCTTCCTCCAGCTTCAGTAATCAACCCACCTGCTCTTGCTAAAAGCGGGGCCCAACCGGCATCAGTGTAAGGTACTACTAAAATAGTATCTTGATCAATTTCCGGTATTGCTTGTAAATTTCGCAACACTTTGACTCTTCCTTGTACTTGTCCGGGGCTAGTGGGGATACCATGTAGAAGTGTAGACGCACTTCCATTGGTCTGAGATTTATATCCTTCAGAGTCATGATGCAAATTATTGCTAGACGCAAAGCTATCTTCTCTGAAACGAGGCAATGGGGCTGTATTACCGTAAACTAACAAAGGAACCTGAGTAAATCGACTGTCTTGGACAAATTGCGATCGCCTAATTTGCACCAAAATACGTAGTTGATTGATCAATTCAGAAGTTGGAGCTTCAACCAACTGTCGTATTTCTGCCAACTCTAAGAAAAAAACATCTCCTGGTTGCAGCAACCAAACTAAATTTAACCAAATCTTCTCTAAATCAAGAAAAGACCAACGTAAATGAGCTAAAAGCTGAGAGTAAACTTCAGTTACTCGTCCTTTCAAGTTGATGCGACTTTGGACAAATCCTGACTTTCTCCTGTTGCGTTCTTTACGTTTTGGTGGTTCGTTTTGCATTAATTGCACAAAAAGTTCTTTTACCGCTTCTGGTTCTTCCTTCCATGTAGGAACAGCAATATCTGTACCAACATCGCTAAGATAACCGTAACGTTCAAGTATGACATTAAACTGCGCTAGGATTTTTTGCCCTTCTTGGGAAACTTGCAAATCTTCAAATAATGTTTCACCACCAAAATCTGGCAATACTTGCTTAGCATAGAGCGCTAACTCTTCCAGCGATCGCAAGACTGCAACCTCTGGTAATGAACTGTAATCAAGATTGCTGTCTTTAGTGCGGAATATTCCTTGCCTGATAGCTGTACTTAAAGGACTAAAGATACTATAATATGTAGCCTTTTGGAGTAAAGTCAGAATAAAGTCAATTCTTTTCAATAGTTGAATTGGCTCAACTACTACTTCCTCTGATAGTTTTGATAAACCAGGAGCAAAATATCTCTGATAATCCCGCTGAAAATCCTTTTCCAAGCTCAATTCCCGTTGCATCAATTTTATCAACCCAGGCAAATTCTGGAAAGTTTGATGCAATGGTGGTTTACTTAACTTAGCACCTCTAGTTAAAAATTCTAGACTTTCTGGTGGTAAGCCCATGCGAGTAAAAATATTCCCTAAGAGAGATGCATTAAAATAAGCTCTTGAGTGATGTAATGTTGCAGTTTCTTGAAAATCTAAATCACGAGCAGAATTAGCTAATACCAAAGTAAAAATTTCTCCCCAAACACCACAAGTCAAGGGACGATTAATAGACCAAGTTAAAGGACGAATTACTCCTGGAATTACTTCAGCAGCGATTTTGCGAGTCCAGATGGGTAATAAGGTAGTAATAGGTCGCGCTTGCAACACCCATAAAGTTTGACCATCGTAACTCCACTCGATATCTTGAGGGATACCGTGGTAACGTTCTTCTAAGTGTCGAGCAAGATAAGCTACTTGCTTGATTAATATTGGAGGTACTCGTCCTTCACCTTCTAAATGGATAGAAGAGATATTCTCCGTCTCTAAAACAAACGCTCGGTATTGCTCAGGAGTAACTCTCCCGGAAACTACTTCTGTCGGATTTCCTGGTAAAGCTTCTACTACCACTGCATCTGCTTCTTGAGTAATCGGGTCACGACTGAAGGCTACACCAGAATATACACTTTGGACTTGTTGCTGTACAAGTACTGCCATCGCACTTTCTTTTAGCCCCCGTTCTCGACGGTATTGTGCCGCAGTTGGACTATCATAAGAACTTTGAACCCGAGCGATCGCAGTTTGTAATTGCTGTTTAGTAGTGACGCTAACAACCGTTTCATACTGTCCAGCACAAGAAGCTTGTTCTGAATCTTCACCAATAGCAGAAGAGCGTACAATTAACGGAGATAATTCTGATGGTTGCAGCACTTCTAGCAATAATTCTGGATCTTCTAAAGGTGGTAGTACCCATCCTTTAGGTACAGGATAACCCCAACGTTTAATTTGGGCTAATTTTGCAGCTTTATTACCTGCTATCTGAGGATCCAAATCATCATTCAAAGTCAGAATAGTTTGCTCATTACGTAAAAATAGGAAAGACGCTTGTGAATCTGGTTGGGCTTGCTGTACTGGCAAGTCCAAATCATCTGGCATTTGTTGGTAAATCCGCCCAAGTAAAGCCGCCAACACAGTAGCAGCGACTACTCTATCTATATGACCAACGTGCAATAGCCCGACAATCACCGGAAATACTACTAATATACCGTACTTTGCTAATTGGCGATCGCGCACAATTGTAAAGGTAATCAGTGCGAGCAAAGATACAAATCCTGTTGTTAAAGGGTCATGTACAGCAAAACCCCAAACAACATTTGTAGTTCCAGCACCTCTACCTACCCAATACCTACCAATAACTAGAGCAATCAAAGCTACCAATTCCCAAGTAGCATTATCAGGAAAGAAAACACGAGCGATTAAAACAGCGGCGATTCCCTTCGCAGCTTCCGATAATACTGCTAGAATACCTACCAAAGTACCACCGTGGTAGAAGGCCGCAGAAACGCCCACGTTCCCAGTTCCGATATGCGCCAATTGCCGTCCCTTTAAGGTTTGGGTTATTAAAGCAATCAGCGGTAGTCCACCTAACAGAGGGCAGACAATGAAAATTACAAGGGCACCCCACATTTCTATCATTTTGTATTGTGGATTCTAGATTTATATATAATCTAGAGTCTAAAATTGAAAATCTGATAAACTTCCAATCAATTTAACAGTAATTTTACTCAAAATAGCGAAAGACACCCAAAGGTGTCTTTGCCGTAAAGTTAATTTCGATTAAACGATAAATAAAACTTATCACTTCTTTCATTCTCAAGCACTAAACTTAATTTTAAGTGAAGCTTGAGATATTACCATAGGTTTAATGCCTACTGTTCAACCGCTGTTAATTGATGGCGTAAGCTGCTTGTAGTGCCCAAATAATTAAACCTGCGATTGAACCCAAAAGCACTAAGCTAGAGATTGTAACTATCTTTGGCGAGTCTGCGCCCTCAAATTTCATTATTCCTCTATTTAGATCGGACATAGCTTTGTAATTCTCCTCTGTTACTGTGCTGATTTGTCCGTTTCGATTGTAGTCTTTCCATGCTCAATCAATACGCCCTCTCGGATACTATTTTGTTTAAGATTTGTTATGTGAGGGTGCGGGGTGCGGAGTATCATAGATTCGCTGCTTTGGTCTTTGAAGGTGAAAAATTTACTGATAATATTTTTTACTGCATTTGCGAGTCTATTGTTGATACTTGAGATTGGACTGAGATTACTTTTTGGTTTTGGTAATCCGTTAATATATATTGCTAATGACCAAATAGGCTACTTGTTAGCACCATCGCAACGTACTCGTCGTTATGGTAATCGCATTGAGATTAATGAGTATTCTATGCGGAGTCCATCTGTACAAGTGACACCTATACCCTCGATCCGGATACTTCTTTTAGGAGACTCGATCACTAATGGTGGTTGGTGGACTGATCAAGAAAATACTATTTCTAGCTTAATGATGCGTTCTTTGTCAGCAAAAACTGGTGTTCAGGAAGTAGAAGTGCTGAATGCTTCTGCTAATTCCTGGGGCCCACGAAATGAATTAGCTTACCTAGAGCAGTTTGGTAATTTTAATTCACACATAATAATATTAATCATTAATACTGATGATTTGTTTGCTACTGCTCCCACTTCTTTACCAGTAGGACGCGATCGCAATTATCCTGATCGTAAACCTTTAAGCGCAATTGTGGAGGTATTTGAGCGTTATCTAACCAAACCAAAACCTATCCCTGTAGAGATGTTACAGCAAGAAACAGGCGATCGCGTTGGTGCTAACTTAGAAGCAATTATTAAAATCCAAGCACTAGCTTCTCAAAGTAACAGCAAGTTTCTGCTAGTTATGACTCCATTATTACGAGAACTTGGTCAACCTGGTTCCCGCGACTATGAAATTAAAGCACGTCAAAGACTTACAGAATTGAGCATCCAGCAACAAATTACTTATATAGACTTTTTACCAATATTTAATACAAGCAATCCTCAAGCTTTATACCATGACCACATTCACCTCAACTTACAAGGTAATCAGTTGGTGCAAAGCGTGGTAGAGCAATCAATTTTAGATTTACTAGGTAAGTAGTAAACAAGAGGGGGAGCAGGGGAAGCAAGGGTAGGAGAGATAGTAAGAACAGCTAGTCCTTACAACCTCTGTTCCCTGTTCCCTGTTCCCTTCTTATTACATCCTAAGCTGTAGCAAAACTTTGTTGTGCAGCTAAATTTTGCCCAACAAAATCCCAGTTAACAAGTTGCTCAAGGAAGTTCTTGATAAAAGCAGGACGAGCATTTTTAAAGTCGATGTAGTAAGCATGTTCCCACACATCCAGCGTTAAGAGCGCCTTTTTACCATGAGCAAGGGGATTTTCTGCGTTAGGTGTTTTCATCACCTTCAGCGTACCATTTTCATCAACAAGCCAAGCCCAACCGCTACCAAATTGTGTAGCAGCAGCGTTGGAAAATTCATCTTTGAACTTGTCAAATCCACCAAAATCTTTTTCAATTCTGCTAGCTAGTTCACCAGAAGGAGAACCACCACCAGCGGGTTTCATACAGTTCCAAAAGAATGTATGGTTCCAGACTTGGGCTGCGTTGTTAAAAACACCTGTTAAAGAAGGGTCTTTAAAAGAAACTTGGATTACTTCTTCTAAAGATTTATTGGCGAGGTCTTTGCCTTCGGTAAGCTTGTTGAGGTTATCTACGTAAGCTTTATGGTGTTTACCGTAGTGATACTCAAAGGTTTCGCCTTTCATGCCGTATGGCTCTAACGCATTAAAATCGTAGGGTAAGGGGGGCTGTGTAAATGCCATTTTTTCAAATCCTCTCTTTAGGGTTCTACAGCGTAAATCTATCGTTACATCTGTTGGAATTTAAAGGCTTTGTGTCTAGCAGTTAAATCTGCTGAATGTCCTGCACACAAAACTTAACACAGTAATTCTACTATTAAAGTGAGGATTATGCCAAAGTCCTCTAGCAAAAGCAGATAATTTGTTTATTAGTGCCAAATTATCGAAAAAATATTAAAAATAACAACTATCTTTAGTAGTACTTCAATATTGTATATAATCAATCTTACGGTACTTTACATTGAATTAAGCTAGGTAGTTGAAGTCCTCTAGCGTACCGTTACATAAAAGTAGTGAATGAGCTAACTACCCATCCACCACTGGGTAAACTCCGGCAAACAAAGAAAACTGACAATTAGTAACGGGCAACTCTTAACGGGAAATAGGGAACAGGAACGGCGTATGGTGTGGGCGTAATCATCCACAGATAGCCCGCTGCTCACTGTTCCCCGTTGCCTGTTTCCTGTTACCTTTTTGTTAAAATTGTGACAGTCGTTGCTCGTAGTAATTAACAATCTTTGCTGTAACTTCAGAAACTGAAAGACCATCGCTTTGAATTTCCAGAGCGTCTGGCGCTTTTTTCAAAGGAGAAACATTACGAGTACTGTCTTTCCAGTCGCGATCCGCGATATCCCGTTCCAACTGCTCTAAAGAAACTTCAGGTTGACCTTGTTTTTTAAAGTCTTGCTGGCGCCGACGTGCGCGTTCGCTAACTGATGCGGTTAAGAAGATTTTGACTTCAGCCCCAGGAAAAACATGAGTACCAATGTCTCTACCTTCAGCAACCAAACCGCCTTTTTTGTCCCAGTTTTGCTGTTGTTTCACCAGTGCTTGGCGTACAGCGCTTTGAGATGCGATCGCCGATACTTGGGATGTTACCTCAATGGTACGAATCACTTGGGTAACGTCATTACCATTGATCCACACTCGTACTGGTGATTTCAAATCCACACTAGGTCTAAGCTCAATTTCGCATTGTTCGGCTAATTCAGCGATCGCACACTCATCATCAATCGCAATTCCCTCGTGTTGTACTAGCCAAGTTACAGCACGGTACATTGCTCCTGTATCCAAATATACTAGACCCAGATTTGCTGCCACTTGACGGGCGACAGTGGATTTACCAGCCCCTGCTGGTCCATCAATGGCGATGATGGGTTGGCGATCGCGCAGTATGGTATTGTCAATCAAACGTGTAGAACCAAGACGAGCAGCGATCGCAATCATTCCTTCCTCCTTAACTGTTTGTAAAGGCATTAAAGTAGTCGGTTCAACCAATTCAATATATTCCACGAAGACAGAACTGACCATTGCTAGTTCTTTTTGCACCACTGCTATCAGCTCGGCAGCATTACGGAGACCCGCCTCAAAAGCTACCTCAGCTTTTTTTAAACTGCGATATAATCTCGCAGCTTCCTGCTTTTGTGTTGTAGTCATATACTGATTACGAGAACTTATTGCAAGACCAGAAAGTTCCCGTACTGTTGGACAAGCAACTATTTCTACAGGTAAATTCAAGTCAGCTACTAACCGCCTAATAATAGCGAGTTGCTGACTATCTTTTTGACCAAAATAAGCGCGGTCAGGCTGTACTAAGTTGAAAAGCTTAGTAACAATTGTAGATACACCCTGAAAGTGACCCACCCGAGAAGAACCACACAAGCCTGATATCATAGCAGATGGAGGGATAACTTGTGTGATTTTTGATTCTTGTATACTTTTCTCAGCAATTCCAATTGTATCAGGAGTCGGTGCAAAAATAGCGTCTACCCCAGCCCGCTCACAAAGTAGCTTATCTTGCTCTAGAGTACGGGGATAGCGCTGATAATCTTCGTTTGGACCAAATTGTAGAGGATTAACAAAAATACTGACAATTACTGTAGCATTTTCTTGTCGTGCCCTTTGAATCAAGCTTAAATGTCCTTGATGTAAGGCTCCCATTGTTGGCACTAGACCAACTGCGGTTTGATACCAACTGGTGTTCAGACCTTGTAGTTGCTCTTCTGGCTGCAAAAGCTTGATTATGGAGCGACGTTGAGCTAAATAGCAGCGTAAAGCTGCGACTGTCTTCAGCAGGCGCACAAAAATACCCCTAGTTTAATGTAGCCCTCCCCCGTTAGTTTATCTCTGAAATTCAAGAAAGGGTGGTTTAAACTAGGGGAAATTATGAATTTATTGTTAGTACTGGGTGCTGGGTGCTGGGTGCGGGGTGGGTAAAACAGTAAGCTATTCTCTACTCCCTACCTCAACACTTCAACCCGTACTGGAGCAACACCACTACCAAGCATTCTCAGAACACGTGCTGCTCCAAAGGAAAGGTCAATAACCCGACCTCTGATGAAAGGACCGCGATCATTAATTCTTACAACTACAGAACGACCGTTACGAGTATTAGTGACGCGGACTCGCGTACCAAAAGGTAAACTACGATGAGCAGCAGTCATTCCTTCAGGGTTAAATCTTTCGCCTGTAGCGGTGCGGTTACCGGAACCGTCATAACCATAAAAAGAGGCCATTCCTCTTATAGTCAGTCTTACTGGAGCAATGGCAATTTTTTCAGGCAATTGAGGCAATTTTGGTATAGGCAATGAAATCGGCTTTGGTAAGTTAGTAATCTCGTTTAAAGGAGCAGCATTGCCTAATAATCTCCGCAAACGATTGGTGGCTTGTAAAGCATCTTGTGCCAAGTTATTAGTAGTATCGGCTAATCGTGTGCGATTATCGATTTCTACTAGTTCTGTACCATTGACTTTAATCATGTAGCTTTCGCTATTTGGATCTTGAGTAGAAGCTTTATTTTGAGCTTGAGTTGGTACTGCTTCCTGCCAACTTACAGTTATCTGAGTAGCGTCTAAATTTTGCAAAGCTAGCTGATTTATCTTTGCTGCTACTAAACTTGCCCTTTGAATTGGGTCATCGTTGCCTTCCTGGGTGCTAATATCACCTACACTCGTAGCATTCCCTAGCTTTGCTATATCGCTATCATTAGGATTAGGCGATTGCTGCTGCCTATTACTAGCAATTTCACCGACTTTGGTTTCTTCAGTGGTAACTGGTGTTGAACCTACGAAGGTAAGAACTGGGATAGAGCGAACATAAAGTGTTGCTCCTTGACGACCTGTTACAGTGTGAGGATAAATTTCTGCCAGTTCTGCACCCGAGGGAAGGTTTCCTGTTGAAGATTTGTACTCTCCCACTTTAACCACATCGTTTGTTAGTGGTTGTTTTGAAGCGCTCGTTGTTTGAGCGCTAGCAACTGAGGGTACGAAAATTATCGACAAGGCAACAATATTCCAAAAATGTCTTTGATTCATGCGTCCGATTTTAAAGCGATTTAAGAATTGAGGTTTGATATTTTTTGGGACTTATGTACTCACAGGAGTCATAGTTTTCCAATACCAAACTCATTTCGCTTTCAATTTTTTTGTTTATAACTGCAACACACTAACATGAACTGATGAACTTGGGGATCAGGGTTTTATCGTAAACAAAGCTAAAGAAAGGAAAATAAAATTTGCGTTTAAATAGCCAAACTCAACACAAAAGCGGATTTTGGCTTTGTAACAGTTTTTTTCACAAGTTTATTAAATTTAAATTTTTGATTATTCAAACTTAAGAGTATTGGAAAAATAAATTAATACACCCCATTTATACGGCTGTGGTAACAATCAACGAATGTTAATACTGAATCAAAATACATTCTAGAGTATTTTTTATTTTTTATAATTAAGTGTAAATATGTAAAAATAAATTTAGTCATCTATACCAAAAGTGCTAGTTTTATCTAGAAAATCCGGTTATTTGTCTCTTCGAGGGTTTGATGGTTTAATGAAAGCTATGTTAAAAAGATGTATAGTATTAAATTAAGTAAAATTAATTACAACTACTTAGGTTATTAGGTTTGAGGTGTACTTAATAATTTGCTGTGTATACAAGTTCATAAAAGAAGTTAAAAGGCTTACAAATCAAGAATTTTAAAGACCAGAATTAATGTTTAGCGCAAATAACAGTAGCTTATTGTTAATATAAATTACTTTTATCTTTCTTGGCGATATATGATGATATGGCAGTTAGATGAGTTAATATTCTAATGATAAAAAGATAAAAAACATTTCAAATTGAAATTCTTGCAATTATTTTCTATCCGTGGTAAAGATGATTCAAAAAAATTTAGAAATAGTTTCATTACCATTCCAGACATTTCTGAACGAGTTGCACTTGAAATACAAATCCCTGGGGGATGGGGGAGTAGCTAAATATATTCCAGAATTAGCGAAGGTAAATCCAGACTTGTTTGGTATGTGTGTTGTCACTGTTGACGGTGAAGTATACGAAGTTGGAGACTATAGACGACTATTTACGATTCAATCCATTTCTAAAGTTTTTGCCTACGGATTAGCATTAGAGGATCATGGCAGAGATTACGTTTTGACTAAGGTTGGAGTAGAACCTACAGGAGACGCATTTAACGCGATCATTTTGGATGAGCAATCAAAGCGACCTTATAACCCGATGGTAAACGCAGGAGCGATCGCCACAACCAGTTTAATCAAAGGAGCAAATGCAACTGAACGTTTGAATCGGATGTTAGATATGTTTCGTCGCTACATTGGACGGGATGTATTCGTTGATATTTCGGTATTTACCTCAGAGCGCAGCACCGGACATCGTAACCGTGCTATGGCTCATTTAATGCTAAATTTTGGTATGATTGAGCAGAATATAGAAGAAGCATTAGATTTATATTTCCAGCAGTGTGCTGTGATGGTAAACTGTCATGATTTAGCATTGATGGCAGCTTGCTTGGCTAATAAAGGTGTTAATCCAGCAACGAAAGAAGTTGCGGTCGATAGTCGTTATGTTAAAGATATTTTGAGTGTGATGTATACTTGCGGAATGTACAATTTTGCTGGTGAATGGGCCTATAAAGTTGGTATTCCCGCAAAAAGTGGTGTTTCCGGTGGTATTATTTCTGTCGTTCCAGGTAAGATGGGCATTGCTGTATTTTCACCTCTTTTAGATTCTCGTGGTAACAGTGTACGGGGAGTGAAAGTGTGTGAAGAGCTTTCGCAAGAGTTAGGTTTACATTTGTTTGATTGTTCGCTGGATGAACCAAAGTTTGATTGGCTCGGTGACAAGACGATTGGAAAAGCAACTAGTTCACTTCTATAACCTTTGTAGAAGCAATTTTTCTACCGTAAAAAATTGCAATAAACCCAGTGACATACATAAACAAACTGTAAATTGCTGCTGGAATTGCCATATCGGGATTTTTGAGTAAACCCGCAGTAATGGCGATCGCAAGCGTACCATTTTGGATGCTACCATCGATGGCAATACAAATTTGTTGGGAAATTTTCAGTTTGGAAAGTTTGCTCAACCAAAATCCAGCTAAAGAAGCAATGATATTTAGCAATACAACTCCAATCCCAACTTGATTAATAAAGCTAGGAAGACTTTGCCATTCTCGTATCAGCAAAATAGAGATAATTACAAATAAAAACACAACTGCCAGTTTATTTGTCACTTTTTCTAATGACCGAGCAATATCAGGAAATTGCTGATTTATCCACATCCCTAAACCGCAAGGTAAAAGAGTAATTATGAATATTTGCAGCATTGTTTGAAAAACTGGTAATTCAATCACAGCACTTTCTCCTAGGAAACGCTGTAATGCCAAATTAGCCAAAATGGGAATTGTAAATACTGTAATGATACTACTCAAAGCTGTGAGAATAACAGCAAGAGCTACATCCCCTTTTGCTAAGTAAGTAATTAGATTAGAAGAGGGACCCCCTGGACAGAGTGATATTATCACCAACCCAGCTGCTATTTCAGGTTGCATTGGCACAATACTAGCAATGACAAAACCGATAATAGGGAGAATCACCAATTGACTAACTAAACCGATAGCGATCGCTTTAGGGTATTTTGTAACTGCTTGGAAATCTTCGGGTACTAAGCTCAAACCCATACCTAGCATGATAATACCTAAAGCTATAGGTAAAACGATAGCAGTGAATAAATTAGATTCCATAATCCCTATTTGATTAGATATCCGCAATTAGTCTACCTTACACTAGGTATATATAGATATCTAACCAAACTACATTTCTATACTTAGATAATTACGGTGTAAGGTATGAATTATGGCAACCAGGAACTAGGTAAAATAGGTTTACTAAATTGGCGTAAGGTTTTATTGATATAACGTAAGCTTTGGATATGCAGTTCGTCTGCTTCTACTGGTAAAATACTTGCTGGTGTTCCTGTTCCTAAATAAGAAATTACTAAATTAGCTGCTTCTAAACCTGTAACGTAGGCTTTTTCCTGTGACCATGAACCATGACGGTTAATAATCCAATCACCACTCATAAATACATTATCAAAGCTGGTGTTCGCAGGCAACATATGTTGGTAACTACCAGGTGCGAAGTGGGATACAGCTTGGGGTAAACGAATGACGCTACTATCAATTACTTTAGCTCCAGCAAATCCAGGTACACAAGTTTTTAAATACTGCTGTACTATTGGGATGATTTCTTTATCGTCTAAGTTCAGAAACTGATTAGCATGATAAAAATCAGCTTCAATGGCTGTACCTGGCTCATGCTTGTACTCATCATGAAGTGCATTTAAATCAAAAAATGTCCATCCTGTTGTAGTATCAAAACCAAAACAAGCATTAGAAGGACGGGGTATATGAATTTTACGGTCAAACCATAACCTAGTTGCTAAAACATCAATTGCTCCTAAGTTATGCAAATTCTGAAATTCTGAACGATGCAAGCTAGATGAACTTGAGACAATTTTTTTCATTCCAGTAATACCAACGGCAAAAATTACTGCGTCAGCATCAATGACTTCATCACCACAAACTACACCTGTTGCTTTATTACCTTCTATAATTAAATCAGTAACTCGGTGATTTGTGAGAATTTGAGCGTTCATTTTTTCCATCCTTTCTAACCAAGGACGGAATATTTTTTCACCCACAGTTCCCCGACACCAAACAACATCAAAATCTGGCTGGTGTGCCAAAATAAAAAAGTAGAGCATCCCCAAAGTCGCTGCTGCTGAACACTGCTCACCAGGAGCGAATAAACCTACCAGCAACATCGCTTCAAAAGACTCTCGGTACAACCTGGCAGAAACACCAAATTGTTTGAATAATTCACGAGCTGTGACAGAATCATAACGTCGCCAAGCTTCATCAGAATTATCAAAATCAATAACGGCGTATAGTAAAGGTAAGGCTGAAAGTCGGTCAATTAATGGTAAACGTTTAAATTGAGTATATAAGAAAGTTCCTAATGGTGTTGGCAATCTTGGTAAATCTTGAAAAATTGGTGATTCAACTTCTAATCCAGCAGGAGAATATTGAGAAGAACGTGTCCAAGTAGTAAAGGGATTGATTCCTAACTCGTTGACTAAGGAAAAGATATTTTTATAAGGATACCAGAAACCATGAATACCTGCTTCTGTAGAACGTCCTGCGGCTTTCCAACCTGCTACTAACCCTCCTGGATAAGCACCAGCTTCTAGAAGCGTGACATTGTAACCTTGCTTGGCTAAATGGTAAGTTGCACCTAAACCAGCCCAACCTGCACCTACTACTACTACCCTTTTTTGTGACATAAGATACTTTGCGTTCAACTCTATAGTCAAGCTTTTGTACAAAGCCTGATTTTAAGTACGAGTACACATGAATTAATTATTTGTTAATTTAACAAAATCCTATCACAAATTAACCAACATTCAAAAATCCTTATATAGCAATAGTTTTTGTTTCGTGTGATCGGCTATTTTTACTGAGCAATTGCCTACGACAGGTCTTTAACACTAAAAATGTAGATTTGTCCTCGAAAGCAACTGAGCTTCCATATATATACACAAATTGGTATTGTGGAAATCAATGATTTAAAGTTTCTAGCAAATTTCAATTAACGAAATGGATACAGCTTATTTAGAATCCTTACTAATAGGATTAGCATCACTGCCACATGAAACGGAGTGGGTTGAGTTTAAGTTAAATAACAGCAAACCAGATGATATAGGCGAATATTTATCAGCGTTATCAAACTCAGCTACTTTGCATGGTAAAAATACTGCCTATATTATTTGGGGAGTAGAAAACAGTAACCACGCTATAGCGGGTACTACTTTCAAACCTCGGCTAGAAAAAATTAATAATCAAGAATTAGAAAACTGGCTTGCAACACAATTATCTCCTCGAATAAACTTTAAAATATATGAGTTTAGCTATGAAAGTAAAAATATAGTTATTTTTGAAATACCTAGAGCAACTCATGTTCCTGTTCGTTTCAAAGCAATGGAGTATATTCGTGTAGGAACTTACAAGAGATTGCTCCGAGATTTTCCTGAGAAAGAGCGAGAACTGTGGACTTTATTCTCACTTGAGCCTTTTGAAAAGGGCACTGCTTTGGAATGTGTAACAGCAGATGTAGTGATAACAAATATTAATTACCCAGCCTACTTTGATTTAACGAAACAAAGTTTACCAGATAATCGGGATGGTATACTACAACGACTAATATCGGAAAGATTAATTGTCAAAAAACTTGACAATCTATTTGATATTACAAATTTAGGCGGTATTCTTTTTGCAAAAGATTTACGAACTTTTGAACGTTTGTCGCGAAAAGCTATTAGAGTGGTAATCTATAAGGATAAAAATAGAGTTAAAAGCCAGCGCGAACAAGTAGGTGTAAAAGGTTACGCTACTGATTATGAAGCAATAGTAGGGTTTATTAATGATCAACTACCTAAAAATGAACAGATTGGTCAAGCATTTCGTAAAGAAGAGCGGATGTACCCAGAAATAACTATTCGAGAATTAGTGGCAAACGCAATTATTCACCAAGACTTTAACATCAGCGGTACTGGGCCACTAATTGAGATTTTCTCTGACCGAATCGAGATTACTAATCCAGGCGTACCACTTATTGATACAATGCGGTTTATTGATGAACCACCTCGTTCTCGTAATGAAGATTTAGCTGCTTTTATGCGTCGTATCAATATTTGCGAGGAACGCGGAAGTGGTATTGATAAAGTTGTCTCCGCAGTAGAACTTTTCCAGTTACCAGCACCAGAATTTAGAGTTACAAGTAATCACACTAAAGTAACACTTTTTGCTTATAAAAAATTGGCAGATATGGATAAAGCTGATAGAGTTAGAGCTTGCTATCAACATGCCTGTTTGCGGTACGTTTCCAACGATTACATGACGAACTCATCACTACGAGAACGTTTCTCTATAAAAGACGAAAATTACTCAATGGCTTCTCGTATAATTGCAGACACTATCGATGTAGGCTTAGTAAAACCTTACGATCCAGAAAATACATCTCGAAAACATGCTAAGTATGTACCATTCTGGGCATGATTTTTCTTGTATCATTCTTATGTGACTGTCATGTGACTGAGGAAGGAGGTAGCTGGGCAAGTTAAAAAAATTAATCTTTGAAACTCTTACCCAGCAAGCTTTTCAACCATTTTTCACTTTATAATGCTTATGTGACTGATATGTTGACGCTTAAAGTAAGCAGTTGCAATATACGTAAGGTCAGGAAGTCTATCAGCAATAACTCTAATTGCACAAAAGTCGGCGCTCACGAAACTTTCTTAAGCCAGAAGAAAACAAAAAGTATGGCAGCATTATACTGTAAAACACAGTCTATCAACGTGGTAAAACAATCTGCCAATTAATAAATACGAGCGCGGAGGGATTTGAACCCCCGACCCACAGAACCGGAATCTGTTGCTCTATCCACTGAGCCACGCGCCCATAGCTAACTCTATAGTATCATATCATTTGCTTTTTCACAAAGATGGCGTTAGTTTCCATTCCACAAGAAAATATTTCCTAAGTATTTTCCCTTTTACCTTCTAATGTTGGTTATTTTTATCGCGTTTTATGCTTTCTTCCAGAGCTTGAATTTGTTCTCGACGCGCTTCCAATTCTAGCGATCGCCTAGCTAAGTCTTGGTTTTGCAATGTTAAAGTTTGTCTCCACTGTTCAGCACGTTCAGCTTCTTGACTCAAAAAATCGGGTGTAATACCAGTGGTCAGATAAGTTTGGACTAAATCTAGTACCCAGTGGGTAGCGTCTTCGATTCTTTCAATGTCACCTGTAGGAGAAAGTTCTAGTAACACGAGTAAATTCTCACTCATACTATTACCTTTCCCCAACAATATAAAAGCTTCTTCTGGTATCATTGCCCAAAAGTTCTCTGCTTCTCGACGAGCTAGTAATCTGAGTTGATATTGTTCTAAAAATTCGTTTTTGTGTACTTGTGCTAGATATAACATATAGAAGGTAAAAGGAAGTATTATAAATATAAGAATAATCCCCATAAATTAATTTAGGGGATTTTACTAGGACACTTTATTACGCTAACTCACGTATGCGATCGCGTAAAATTTGAGCTTGTTTTTCTGCTTCTATCAACGTATTCCGGACTCCCTGAACTACATCAGGGGGTGCTTGCTCTACAAACTTAGCATTACTTAATCTACCATTGAAGGAATTAATTTCAGCTTCTATCTTAGTTAAGCGTCTTTGCAATTTCACACTATAAGCTTCGATATCAACAACCCCTGTGAACGGAAGTACTACTTGGATTGTACCTACAACTCCAGCAAGAGATTTTTCTGGTTGCAATTGAGGTGATTTTGTTGAAGGGACATTCTCACTAATCTGGTCTACAGTCGGTTTTAATAATTGTTGCCAAAATCTTTGTCTTGCTTGCTGCGATAAGAAATTTTTGCTACTAAACCAGATGACGTAGATAAAACCAACTATTTTAAAGAAACTACCAACAATAGGAATATCATCAACAGCATCTGCGGCTACAAAACTTAATCTCACCAAGAAAATTATACCTAAAATCCAAACAATTCGCCACCAATTACCTGAAGGTTTTGGATTAACTAACGTTGGAGATTGCTGCTCACCAGTAATAAACAAATTTTCAACTTTTGCTAAATCTTGAATATAAGATTGTCCTGTTTGCAGAATTTGTCTTTCTTTTTCGCTGTCAGTTTGTAAAGAAATCGTAACTTTTACTCCTGGTTTGACATCTCCTTCTGCACGCAAATTTCTAATGGTGCGGATTGTACCAAATAATAACTCAAATTGTTCTTCCAAAGCCTTATCAATTAAACTGTTATCCACTTCTGGATAACTTTGTGTTGCAATACTAATAGTAACTGTTTGTTGAGTCAGAGTTTGCCAAATTTCCTCTGTAATATGTGGCATATAGGGATGAAGTAACTTCAAAATCCCTTCTAATACATAAGCTAAAGTTTGCTGTGCTACTTTACGAGATGCAACTTCAGCAGTTGGTTGAAGACGAGATTTTACAAGTTCAATATACCAGTCGCAAAAATCACCCCAAATAAATTCATAAAGTCCTTTAGCTGCTTCACCTAAACCGTAATTATCTATATAATCATTAGTTTGCTTAATTACTTGATGATAGCGCGATAAAATCCAGCGATCGCTTAACTCGCTGGCTACAGGTACACCCAATAGTTGGGGAGTCTGGTTATCTAGATTCATCATCACAAATCGCGCCGCATTCCACAACTTATTGGCAAAATTTCGCGACGCTTCTACAGAAGACGATTCATTCTTCTTGCGATCATATTCAACACGAATATCTTGACCAACTCCTGCAACTTCCTTAATTAACGTATAGCGCAGAGCATCAGTACCATATTTATCTATAAGTAACAGTGGGTCAATGCCATTTCCAGCCGACTTTGATTGCTTCTTACCATTTTCATCCAATACCAATCCGTGAATATAGACATCTTTAAATGGCATTTGACCAGTGAAATGAACCCCCATCATCGTCATTCTAGCAACCCAGAAAAAGATGATATCAAAACCTGTCACCAAAGTACTAGTAGGATAGTACTTTGCTAAATCTGGGGTTTGTTCAGGCCATCCCAAAGTTGAAAATGGCCACAACCCAGAAGAAAACCAGGTATCCAACACATCTGGGTCTTGTTGTAAATTGACATTATCACCAAATTGTGATATTAATTTTTCCCTAGCTTCTGCTTCTGACTTAGCAACTACAAACGGAGTAGTATCAGTAATTTCACCCCCCGTTTCACTAATTGCGTACCAAGCAGGAATTTGATGACCCCACCAGAGTTGACGAGAAATACACCAATCTTTTAACTTTACCAACCAATCACGATAAACCTTCGTCCAACGTTGGGGGATAAACTGGGGAGAATTTTCCTGGTCAAGGAATTCCAAAGTTTTATCAGCCAGCGGACGAATTTTTACAAACCACTGAGTAGAAAGCAACGGTTCAATCGGAACCTTTCCGCGATCGCTATAAGGTACAGTGTGCTTATAATCCTCCACCTTCACCAACACACTATCAGCTTCTAACCTTGCAACCACATTCTTTCTAGCGACAAATCGATCTTGTCCTTGGAACTCACCAGCATTTTCATTGAGAGTGCCGTCCTTATTCATAATATTGATAAACGGCAAATTGTGACGATTGCCCATCTCAAAATCATTCGGGTCATGAGCGGGAGTCACCTTCACACAACCAGTACCGAAAGTCGGGTCAACCAACTCATCACCAATAATGGGGATTTCCCGATTCATAATTGGCAAAGTCAGAGTTTTCCCAATTAGATGCTTATACCTTTCATCATCGGGATTCACCGCAACCCCTGTATCACCCAGCATCGTTTCCGGTCTTGTCGTCGCTACTTCTACAAAACCAGAATTATCAGAAAGCGGATAACGGAAGTGCCAAAGATTACCATTCACCTCCTTTGGTTCCACCTCCAAATCAGATACTGCCGACTGACTTGCAGGACACCAATTAACTAAGTAATTACCGCGATAAATTTTTTCCTCATCATAAAGCTGAACAAAAGCCTCCACAACAGCTCTTGATAAACCCTCATCTAAAGTAAACCTTTCCCGCGACCAATCAGTAGAAACACCCAAACGTCGTAATTGATTGACAATAGTTCCTCCAGATTCTGCCTTCCATTGCCAAGCACGTTCTAGAAACTTTTCCCGACCAATATCATAGCGAGTTTTACCTTCAGCCTTCAGTTGTTTTTCCAGTATTGTTTGCACTGCAATACTCGCGTGGTCAGTACCGGGAAGGTACAAAGCGTTACGTCCTTTCATCCGGTGGTAGCGGACAAGGGTATCAATTAGGGATTGATCGAAAGCATGACCCATGTGTAGACTACCAGTGACATTTGGCGGTGGGATAACAATACAGTAAGATTCACCGTCTTTTGTCGGGTCTGCTTTGTAGATTTGGTTTTCTTCCCAAAATTTCTGCCACTTAATTTCTGTGGTAGAAGGTTCATACAGGCTGGGGAGGTTGATGTTTGTTGCGGTCATGCTGGGAATAAATGTGGAAGAACTTTTTTAAATTGTGCCACAAGGATGGGAGAAAGATTATGAACCGCACAGACGCTGTAGTCCATAAAAAAAAGACATAATAATTTCCCGCCCTAGTAAGATGGCTATATAGTTAAGTTATGCACAAAACCTATCCATGAGCCTAGTTTTACAACAAGAATTACCTCCACTTACACAGGACTCAACCGGAGCTATTCGGGTTGGTAAGTCGAGAGTTTTGCTTGAGTTAGTTATTCGTGCTTTTGAAGATGGAGTGTCTCCAGAATCTATTGTCCAGCGTTACTCGACATTATCTTTATCGGATGTCTACGGTACTATCGGCTACTATCTTCGTCATCGTGAGGAAGTAGAAGCATATCTAAGTCATCGAGAACAATTAGCAAATTTAGTCAAAGAGCGATTATCTAGTAGTATGCCTGATTTGAGTGAAATTCGTTCCAGATTATTAGCTCAACGGGATATTTAATTTATAATAAATTCTCCTGAATTGAAGTCTAATTTGAGAAAAAGTATAAGTCTAGCTGTACAATTTGTCAAAAACGTAGTAACAAAAGCACCTCTCTAGTTCATCGGGCTATGCAAAATTTCACGAAATCCCCCTTACCTTGGGCTTTTGTCCCTACTCTTTATTTTGCTCAAGGTATACCGTATGTAATTATTAATATAGTGTCTGTGATTTTTTACAAGCGGCTTGGAGTAGATAATGTGCAAATTGCCCTTTGGACAAGTTTTCTAAATTTGCCTTGGGTATTGAAGATGTTTTGGGCACCAATTGTGGATATTTACTCTACAAAAAGGAAATGGATACTTTTTACACAATTTTTAATGTTTTGCTGTTTAGGTTTAGTAGCTTTCAGTTTACAATTACCAAATTTCTTTTTTATCTCCTTAGCTGCATTAACAATAGGTGCATTCATCTCTGCTACTTACGATATTGCTTGTGATGGCTTCTATTTGCTCAGTTTAAATACAGAACAGCAAGCTTTTTTTGTAGGGATTCGCTCACTTTGCTATCGATTGGCAATGATTTTCGGTTCAGGATTTTTGGTAATCATAGCTGGTTTACTAGAAAGCAATCTCAAAAATATTGCTTTAAGTTGGACGGTAGCTATTGGTTTTTGTGGATTAATTTTAGCTGCAATTTTACTTTATCATCGTTTTATTTTACCTTTACCCCAATCTGATGTACAACGTCATAAACACATCAGAGAAAATATTCCTATCTTGGAAATTATTGCTACATATTTTGAGCAAAATGGTATAGGTGCGATTATAGCATACATCTTGCTGTATCGATTTGGTGAAGCAATGTTAATTAAGTTATCTCCTTTATTTTTACTAGACGGTAAAGATTTAGGTGGTCTGGAGTTATCGACACAACAGATAGGTTTAGTAAATGGAACTGTAGGAGTAGTTTCATTAATTATGGGAGGAATTTTAGGAGGAATAGTTATTGCTAAATATGGTTTGGAAAAGTGCCTTTTTCCTATGGCTTTAGCAATGAATTTACCTAATGTATTTTATGTATATATGGCCTATGCTAAGCCAGAAATTTCAATAATTTATCCTTTAGTTTCTATAGAACAATTTGGTTACGGGTTTGGGTTTACAGCCTTTAGCGTTTATTTAATGTATATTGCCCAAGGTGAATATAAAACTTCTCATTTTGCCATATCTACTGGCATCATGGCTTTAGGTGTGATGTTACCTGGAGCGATTAGTGGTTTCATTCAAAAAGAATTGGGATATTTGTGGTCTTTTGTCTTAATTTGCTTGTTGACAATACCTGGAATGGTTAGTCTGTTTTTTATTCCTTTATATTCAAACACTGACCAATCTACTACAGTATCCCAAAAATGAAATTATATCAGGGATGTAACAATGCGATTAATTTTATATAGTAAGCCGGGTTGTCATTTGTGCGAGGGTTTGCAAGAAAAGTTAGATAAAATTGATACCTTGCAGTTTGAGTTAGAGATTCGTGACATTACTACTCGTGATGATTGGTTTAGAGCGTATGAGTATGAAGTACCTGTTCTCTGTTTAGACCAGCAAATCATACCTCGTCCATCACCCCGCTGTACAATCAAGCAGTTGGAAAATTTACTCCAAAAGTATATTTAAAGTATTTGTGTTGAAAGAAAAATAGTGCAGAATGATTGCGGAGTGCGATGGAGGTAATAAGAATTCAACTATCCTCCATCGTTCCGTCACCCCACGCCACTTCTCTCAACGGAGGAGACCTCCGCACTCTTGGTGGCTCCTCTCCCCCTCTCCCCCTCCTTAAATAAGGTTTTTATATGAAACTGCGAGAATTACTAGCTTCTATTGAACTTACTGGACTAACTGAACATCCAGCCTTGGATATGGATGTTAACGGGTTGACAACAAATTCTCATGCCTGTCAACCTGGTGATGTGTTTATTGGAATGCCTGGTACACGAGTGGATGGTGGAGACTTTTGGCCAAGCGCGATCGCTTCTGGTGCGATCGCTGCGGTGATTTCTCCCCAAGCTTATGAGAAAAATCCTCCAACTAGTGAATGTATTGTCAGTTCTAAAGATATGACAAAAGCTTGCTCTCAGTTAGCAGCAGCTTTTTACAGCTATCCTGGAGAACAACTCAAGCTTATAGGTGTAACGGGTACGAATGGTAAAACTACCACTACCCACTTAATAGAATATTTTCTTGACGAAGCAGATAAGTTAACAGCTTTGATGGGTACTCTTTACACCCGCTGGCGTGGATTTAGCAAGACATCTGCCCATACTACGCCTTTTGCTGTAGAACTGCAACATCAATTAGCTGATGCACTTAATGCTGGTAATGAATACGGGGTAATGGAAGTTAGTTCCCACGCTTTAGCCCAAGGACGAGTGTTAGGTTGTCGTTTTGAAGTGTCTGTATTCAGTAATCTTACCCAAGACCATCTGGATTTCCACCGCGATATGGAAGACTACTTTACAGCCAAAGCATTACTATTTACTCCAGATTATCTTAAAGGCAGAGCCATAATTAATGCTGATGACCTTTATGGTCAGCGTTTAGTAAAAGCATTAGATAAAAATCAAGTTTGGAGTTACAGTGTTAACAATGCTACTGCCGATCTATGGATGAGTGATTTAAATTATCAGCCAAATGGTGTTAGCGGTATTATGCATACGCCTAAAGGTGATGTGGCTTTTCGTTCACCGCTAATTGGACAATATAATCTAGAAAATCTACTGGCTGCTGTTGGTGCAGTTTTACACTTAGGTGTAGACTTAGAGTTGCTTGCATCAATGATACCAAATTTTCCAGGAGTTCCCGGTCGGATGGAGCGAGTCCAAGTAGGTTCTCAACAAGATGTGAGTGTAATTGTTGATTATGCTCATACCCCTGATAGTTTAGAAAACTTACTTAAAGCATCACGTCCATTTATACCTGGTAAAATGATTTGCGTATTTGGCTGTGGAGGCGATCGCGACCGTACTAAGCGTCCAAAAATGGGTAAAATTGCCGCTGAATTAGCTGATATTGCTGTTGTGACATCAGATAATCCCCGAACAGAAGACCCACAGCGGATTTTAGAGGATATTCTTACTGGAATACCAGAAAACATCCAACCGATGGTAATAGGCGATCGCGCTAGCGCAATTCGTACTGCAATTTTGCAAGCTCAACCCGGAGATGGTATCTTACTTGCTGGTAAAGGTCACGAAGACTACCAAATTCTCGGAACTGAAAAAATACATTTTGATGACCGAGAACACGCAAGAGACGCTTTAGCAGAAAGGTTAGGGGTTAAAGGTTAGGTACTACCCACTACTGTACGGGCAGGTTTCAAACCTGCCCCTACCCACTACTGTACGGGCAGGTTTGAAACCTGTCCCTACGACCCATTAATATTAGTATTATTTATAACAGTGCTTCACTCATGAATGTTTCTCTGGTTCAAGACTTATCCGTTTCCGTATTACCTAGGTCAGGTGTACATCTACCAATTAAAGCAGTACCAGTAAGTCCTGTTAATCTACTATCCTTGATCAGGTCACAAATTGACTTGTTAATTGAGCAACAGATTTCAGCTAGTTTATGGGTAAAACTACCACCATTGAATATATATCATTCAGAAGTAGCACGTTATTATCAACAAGTTCATACCCCTGCTTCTTTACACATTTATGATCCAAAGAAAAACAAAAAACGATATAAATTTATTCCAACTCACTCTTTAGTAGAAATTCCTATAAATAGTAAGTTGGAACGGGAGTATTTTTTTATAGTATTATCCCAGCAGTTCTGTAGTTTAATTTTGGCTTATAGACAGTTGAAATCTGACAATAAGCAAAATTCCTCACTCCTAGCTATAACCAGTTTTGAAGATAGAGTTATTCAGCAAGTATTAGAAAGCATCAATATAAAAGTTGATAAAACTAATTTTAATTGTCCAACTACACTAGAACCGACATTATTTAATCAACTTGTCATTAAGCAGCTACAACGACAAGATGAAATTAACCGTTATATTAGCGCTAAACGTATTGCCAAACTAGAGAAACAGAAGCACAAATTATCTTACACCTTAGAACAAAAAGATGAATATTTGCATAGCATCTGTCAGGAACTAAGAACACCGCTAACGCATATGAAAACAGCGCTGTCTTTACTGAACTCGCCTTCCTTGAAACCACCACAGCGACAACGCTATTTACAGATGTTGAATACGTTATGCGATCGCCAAAATTCTCTGATTACAGGGTTACTGGATTTATTAGAGTTAGACCGGAATTTGGAAGGTACAGCATTAGAATCAGTACGCCTTTGCGATATTGTACCAGGTGTAGTTAGTACTTACCAACCATTAGCCCAGGAAAAAGGTATTATGTTAGCTTATACAGTACCTACTGAACTTCCAGCAGTTTGGTGCGTCACAGGTGGGTTAAGACAAATAGTAATTAATTTATTGCATAATAGTATCAAGTTTACTCCCAACGGTGGTCAAGTTTGGGTGCGAGGGCGTACTCAAGGAGATAAAGTACAATTAGAATTCCGCGATACAGGTATTGGAATTGCTGACAGTGAAATCCCTAAAATCTTTGATCGTTTTTATCGGGTACGTTCTACTGCAACTGAAGACCTTGGTGGTGCTGGACTAGGTTTAACAATTGTACAGCATTTACTATCTCGCTCTGGTGGTCTGATATCAGTAAAAAGTAAACCCCTTGAAGGTTCTACATTTACAGTACAGCTAAACCGAGATGCCAGTTATAGCCCTAGCTGAGAACTACTAATTCCAAATCTTGTAGCGCTCTTTTATGATTCTTCAAATGATAGAAGAATGCATGGCATTTTATGTAAACTAAAAGAGTTCCGGAACACGGACAGAGAAATATGACAACTACTATCAAAGTTGCTCAACAAACAGAACCCTTTTATCCAACTGGTGATGGAGAACCTGTGGCTGAAAGTTATGACCATATGTATGCTTTGCTAACAACCTTAGAAGTTCTCCGACAGTACCTAGCACCACGTCAAGCAACGGTGTTGGCAAATCAATTTCTATTTTATGCCCAAAATTTCCCCAAACTAAGAGTTGCACCAGATGTAATGGTAATTTTTGATGTACCACCAGGTGGACGCGACAGTTATAAAATTTGGGAAGAAGGTCAAATACCAAGTCTAATATTTGAAATGACCTCACCAGGAACAAAAGATGTTGATTTAATTTGGAAAAAAACTTTATACGAACAGCTTGGGGTAAAGGAGTACTGGTTATTTGACCCCAAAGGAGAGTGGATAGAAGAAAAGTTACGGGGATACCGTCTACGCGGAGAAGTTTACGAATTGATTGGGGATAGTCGTAGTGAAGCGTTAGAGTTACGCTTGCAAGTAGAAGAAAAACTTATTGGCTTTTATCGTCAGGATACAGGAGAAAAGTTACTGTTACCAGATGAACTTGCTTGTGCGCTACGTCAGGAAGTAATTGCAAAACAACAAGCTGAGGAACGTGCTGAGCAGGAGCGTCAACGTGCTGAGCAGGAAAGTCAACGCGCTGAGCAGGAGCGTCAACGTGCTGAGCAAGCAGAATTAGAGGTACAAAAATTAAGAGAGAAACTGCGCTCTTTAGGTATCGATCCTGATACCTTGCAGTAGAGGCATTTTGTTTACACTCGCGTACATTAAGCACCGATAATTACTACGGCGAAATTAGAAAAGCTCAGAGTTACTGCTCTTCCAAAGGTAAGAAAATTGTCAAAACCTCTCCATGGTGAGGACGCTGACGTACAATTAACTTGCCTCCGATCGCCTGAAACAAATGCTTAGTTACATTTAGATTCAAACTAATTGTACCCGTTTCTGGTTGAAACATTAATAATTGACCAATAGCTTTACGAATTGGTGGTGTACGATCATTTTTAGTACTGCTTGCTTCATTTAGCTCAGGCTTAGGCGATAATTGTAACTTCAGTTGGTCTCCAGCAGGAATCACTTGGACTTGAATATGGCTACCAGCAGGTAAACTGCGGGTGAAATTCTCCATTAACCCCGTCAAAACCCGATCCAACATTTGCGGATTGCTGACAACCGTTGGTAACTCCTGAGGTAACACTACATCTAAAGTTAAATTCCGCTTACTTGCTGCTTCTTGCCAACGAGGAATACTTTGCTGTAGTACTCTATCTAAAGACATTGGTGTTAATTGAGTATTAATAGATTTCACGGAAGGTGAAGTTTCTAATTCCACTGCTCTAAACAGCAACTCCATCCGATCTATTTGTTCTGTACACTCGCGGTCAATCATTTCTAAGCGTTTAACAACCTTAGGATGTAAGTCACGCTGCTTGAGTAGCAAACGAGTTATCGTCCGAATAGTCGTTAGTGGTGTACGCACTTCATGAGCAAAAGCTTGCAGTAACTCTATATCATGACGAGTTGCAGAATGGAGAGGAGAAGCAGAAACATCCTTCTTTTCTTCTACTTCCCATAAGCTTCTCTGCTCGCCGATAGGTATGTCTGAAGCAATAAATTTAACCTCATTATGACCTGATAAATCAGCGTTTGTACGATTTTTTCTCGGATAATCGCTTATGTGAGAACTTTCTGAACAGCTTAGTCTAGTACGTGACCTAGTATCTAATGTAATACTTACGTCTTCAGTAGTAACTTGTTTAGACAAAGAATTACCATAAGATTGTATAAGGTGTTTTGTACAAACAGGTGTTATTACATTTTCCTCTGACATCCGATAGTTCTTTTGTACTGTATCTGCTTCTGATGGTAATTCTTGAAGTAACAACTGACTAAACTGCATTACAGTCCGATAATCTGGTGTCACGAGAGAAAAATTTTGTATTGATTCTTCTAAATCAGCAAATAAATCAGCATTGTTAAGTATTACCCGCGCACCAATAGCTTTCCACACCCGTTCAACTACTTCTGGTTCAAAAGAAAATCCAAAAGTTTTTTTCCCTTGACTATCTTCCGATAAAAGCAGAACTAAGCTAAACTTCTCAGTAAAAACTAAACAAAACTGCTCCATTGCCAATGGGTCTGTTGGTATTAGCGGTAGCACTGGTTCATGAAGAGCTTTATCTTCCGTGCTTTCCTCAACAGACATTTGAAACGGCATTAGTGCCAAAGGGTTAAATGGTTTTGCCGTAAAAGTAATCGTTTGTAAGTTATGAGTCAGTGCAACTTGACTAAACACAGGTGCTGGTGCAGCTAAAACCAATCCTTTGGTGATACTCATGTTTAATAATAGCTGTTCTGTGGCTGCCACACTTAAGCGCCACTGTTGCTGGGCTTTGTTAGAGGAACAAACAGCTACAGTTGAACCAGTATCAGTTAAGATTTCTAATAGGCTAGGCAAGATCCATTTGTACACAGGTTTTCACCCCTTGGTTGAAATGCAACCATTCTTAGTCTTGAACAAGCATTTCACTACTAATTACGAGGTTATATCCATTTGTACCCCATTGAAAGTCGTAGAACCGAACCTCTTGGGAGCAATTTCCGCTTTTTGGAGTGTAGGGTGTGGAGTGTGGAGGTAGGAAAAACTAGGTATTGAGTGTAGATGAGGAGAGTGCGATTAACATTTCTGTTGCGCTTTGATACCGCTCTTGTGGATTGTATTTAATTGTTTTATCTAAAATTTCTGCAAAAGTGGAATTAAGACGAGGAAGGTTGCGTTTCCACATTAAATCACCAGTCTCACCTGTTTGAAATGATTGAGGACGTTCTCCTGTTAGTAAATAAATAGCTGTTAAACCTAAACTGTACAAATCACTGGCGAAAGTAGGTCTACCCATTAGCTGTTCTGGTGATGAAAATCCTGGTGTACCAATGGCAATTGTTGAACCTTCTATAATATATTCAGATGATATTATTTCCTTGACTGCACCAAAATCAATCAATACTGGCTTGCGATCACTGAGGCGCAAAATAATATTATCAGGCTTAATGTCCCGATGGATAATACCTTTATCGTGTACGTATTGCAAAACTGGCAAAGTATTGATCAAAATTTCTTTAACAGCGCCTTCGTTTAATCTACCATCCTGATTTACAATTTCAGATAAAGTTTGACCTTCAATAAATTCCTGGACTAAATAAAATTGTCCCTCTTCAGAAAAATAAGCATATAGCTTGGGAATTTGATTGCAGCCATCACCTAATTCTTCTAAAACTGCGGCTTCCCGCTGAAATCTTTCTAATATTAATCGGTGAGCTTGAGCGTTGTAGTTTGTTAAAATCCTTAACTGTTTGATAACGCAGCGAGGATGGGAAGGTTTGTATGTATCTTCAGCAAAGAAGGTTTTACTAAATCCACCAGTACCTAAAGTTTGTATAATCCGATAACGGTTATTTAATAAAGTCTGGATTGATTGAGTATCTGGAAAATTTATTGTTGCTGGAATAGTCTGAGGCTGTTTATTTTCCAAATCTTCAGATATCAAAGAACCACAAAGTAAACAGAACTTATCAGTAGATGTATTTTCATAGCCACAATTATTACAAATCACAACTTCTGGCTTTATTTCCTCTCCCAATATCTCAGTTACAGGACTTGTTATAACAGTTTCAAGCAATTGTAATGAGACACCACAGTAAATACAAAAATTGTTTGTTCCTAAATTGACGTGTCCATTAATGCAAGTTATTTCTAAAACTTGCTGATTTAAATTGTAACCACATTTGTAACAAAATTTAGCATCATTGGGATTTTGGGTTTGACAGCTACTACAAGTAATCGTATCCTCTGTTAACGGATTTGAAGAACTACCTATCTGTGTTGGTATCCAAAGAATTTGACTCTCTTCTGTACCTTGACTATTACCTATTGTCAAACCACCAAGCAAGCTCCAAGTTAGAGGTGGTTCTGCTGGATTTTGAAAAGTCATAGGTAGCCAAGTCGCACCAGGAAATTTATTTTCTAAACGATTTATCTTTTCCCTAGCTCTACGAACTGCCAAATGTAAGGGTTTTCCTTGGGCAAATACCTCTAGAAAACGTTGCAAAAACTTATATGCAACTTCATCTGGTACAGGCTCCCGCATAATTATAATATTAGGGATTTCTAAAGCTGCTAATTGTCGTGCTATGCCCAACCCATCACAGGAGTTAAAAATTACTAACTGCAAACCACGTTTAACAGCTTTTCTTAAATCAGGTTCCAAGTCATCAATAGTTATACTAGGTTCATGAGGATTAAGTTCAATAAAACCAACTTCTTCTTCTTCCTCAGTTCGACTATGACCTGCAAAGAATAATATTTGTGGTCTTTGCTGATCAATTTCGTCACATAATTCATCTAGTGTTGGTTCTACTAACCGAACAAGAGCCGCATTCGTATCTTCTGATAAAAGTTTTTTTAAAGCTTCCCAATCTTTATCAATTTCGATTATTGTTGCATTTCCTAAAGTTTCCCGCTTTCCAAAAACAGATAGTACTTTCACTTGTTTTCTAAGGGAAAATGTTTGACTTTTTACAGGTAAATATAAAGCAACTTCAGCTCGGTAAAAATATTTAAAAAAATCATCCCATAAATGCCAGGGTAATCTTTGTAGCTTTAAGTTTTGTGTCTTAAAAATAACTCTAATATGCTCAGATTTATCAAGATTTTTAAAGAGAGTCTCTCGAATATCACTAAAATCTGGGTGAGGTTTTAACCAATCATTGATACTACTTTTTAAGCGTTTACTCGCTTTTTTAATTTCTGTCAAAATTTCTGTATCAGTCCCTCCTGTAACACTCATTCTAGTAGCATATCTACCGGATACATGACGACGATAAGATTGTCTCCAATTAGTGTAATGTGTAAATAATTCTGTTAGTGGAGGTAGTTTACCATTGGCGTCAGCTATCCACTGACGAACTAATAAGTTAGTACTTGTGCGATCGCCAAACTGATCACTCTCAGTAAATATTTGTAAAAAAATTGGGAAACCTTGCTCAAATTGTTCTACTAAATTAAAAATTACTAGCTTTCCCATTTAGACTCCACTCATAGCTATTAAATTACAAAGTTTGTTGTTACACTCTCATCCCCAAGCTGAATTTTAATTACGAATTGCTCACCAGGTTTTCCATCAATGTTAATTTGAATCCATCGCTCAGTATTTCTGGCTTGAATTTCTTTATAGATTTTCCCTGATGTATCTAGCAAGAAAGTTTTTAGTCCTTGTGGTAAATAAATTTGATTCTCAGTAGGATGAATTTGTATACGGATACTAATTTGTTCTGTAGCTGACATAACATCAACAACTAATGCTATTGATTCGTCACTACCTTGCATTTCTAATTCCATCTTAGTGGCACGTATAATACCATAAGAATTAGCCACAGTTCTAGATGCAAAAACCTCTTGCACTCTTTTTTCACTTAAAATTGTTTGTATTGTTTTCCATCCATCGTCAATAGTACCTTGTAACCATTGGCTTAAGTTTACTAACTGTCCTGAATCCAAACAATACAATTCTTCAACCAGTACACCTAATACTTGAGATAATTCTCCAGATTGGAATGATTCTTTTAACCTTGCAAATCCTTCTAAAGAAGTTTCTAAAAAAAGTAACACACTACCTTTTTTAATATCTATTAACTCAGTAGTAAATGTTGAAGTCTCTTGAATTCGAGATACTATAGATTGTAGCTTAGGTTGAATTTCTTCTAAATTACCGGAGATAACAATTACACAGACATTAGTAGTATTTGATACACTATTGGTTTGGGTAGCAATAATTTTATCTAGCTTTGCGTCTATTTCTTCTACCTTAGTAGCTGTTCTGGAAGCAACTAACATAATATCTTCTAATCTGGCTTTGACTTGTTCAAATTTAGATTGAACTGATACGAACCAATTATCTAGTTTAGTTGATAGCTCTGGAACTGATTGCGCTATATTTTTTAAAAACTTTTCTAAATCTTTTGATGTTAAATTTATTTCTGTTAATAAATGCTTATCCAAAATTTCACACATTGGCTCATTTGTCTTAATTTCAAAAGCAAAATAAGCACAAATTCTCTCATATAAGCTAGTTCTTATTTTATATTTAAATATAGGCAAATCATCATCTTTAATAACTTGATTTATCAATATATTTTTAAGATTTTCTACTTGCTCTTGATAAGATTTATCTGGTTGAAGCAGTAATCCAATGTCTTCCAGGGATTGAACAGCAGTTACATTCCGAGTCAGTTTCTTAACTTGTTTTAATTCTTTATTTAACTGCTTCAGCTTTTGACTTAACCAACGTATTTCGACTTCGTGTTCTAGTCTTCCAATCCGCGAAGAACCTTGACGTATCATCCGAGATGATCGAACCAATTCCTGACGTAACTCAGAGGCAATACTGTACTGGGCTAAGATAAAAGAACGTGTAATTGCTACTTCTAAGTCATTAGTAACAAATCTTCCTTGTTTCTTTAAAAAAGTTTTCAAAGCTTCCTGTACTGATTTATCAGCTTGGTTCTTTAGATAACCAAACACAAACTCAGCCAGCATTGCTCCTAATGTAAAACTTTGCTCAAAACCAAGCATTTTAATTTTCCTTTGGATCCTTAACTTTACAAAGCTTTTTATTGAATTAATTTTTATTTACAATAATTGTCTCCTATTTCAGGTATTTTTTTCTACATTATATGAGGTTTAATTTTTACTTTTACCTTCCGGTACTCCAACACCCACAATAACCAATCCCTTCCTACTGATAGATATATAGCTTACACTTCTGACGGATGCTCTTAAGCTGGAAACAAGGCACAACTGTAATGTACGCACAAAAACCAAATGTGCTTCAAATACTGCTGTTTTGTGGAGGAGTGTAATGAATTTAGGTAATTCTGGTTATAACGACTTAACTCAAGGCAAGCGTGCTGTAGGTGTATTTTCCAATCGTAGCGAAGCTGAGCGTGCATTAACTGAGTTGCGTGATGCTGGCTTCAACATGAATAAGGTTTCTGTAATTGCCCAAGACAATGGTAGAAACAGCAATATTGCTGGTGTCGAAACTCAAGAAACTGTTGGTAACAAAGCTGATGAAGGTGCAGCAACTGGAGCTGTCACGGGGACTGTATTAGGTGGTTTGACAGGTTTACTCATCGGTTTAGGAACCTTAGCAATTCCAGGTGTAGGGCCAATTTTACTTGCTGGTGAAGTAGCAACAGCTCTAGCCACAACTGCTGCTGGCGCTGGTATTGGTGCTGCTACTGGTGGTTTGTTGGGTGCGCTAGCAGGTTTGGGAATTCCTGAGGAAAGAGCTAGAGTTTATAGCGATCGCGTTTCTAGTGGTGATTATTTGGTAATTGTCGATGGGACAGAAGCAGAAATTAATCGCGCTGAAAGTATTCTTAGCAACCGAGGTATTGAAGAATTTGGTATCTATAACGCACCTGGTGTAACTGGCACTGGTATCGATTATGTTGATACTACAACTCCTGTAGTTGATACTCGTAGCGATTATTCCACTGGTACAACAACTAATCACCCCAAAGTTGATATCGTTGATCGTCGTAATGAAATCTAAATTTTTTCTGTTCAGTTAAATCTGAACAAAAAAATTATTCCCCATATCGCATAGTTCTTTGAGCGTGAATCTGAATTCCAACACCTAACACTTGACTCAAATAATCTAATGAAAAAACTTCTTCCATTAATCTTCAGTGGTGTTCTCATAGTAGGTGCAGTTGGTTGCGAGTCTAGAACTAGTACAAATGCCCCCTCTAATGTTAATGAAACTGTGAGCGCACCAACTCAAGAAACAGCTCAACAAAATCAAAATGACGCAACTAGCGAAACTCGTAAAAATCAAATAGAGTCTGATATTAGAGCTAGGGAGCAACGTAATAATATCACTGGTGGCGACACTGATAGAGATGATGGTGATTTAGAAAGCCAAGTTCGTGGTAAATTAGAGGCTAATTTACCAGCTAGTCAGTTAACAGTTGATGCTAAAGATGGTGCTGTGACTGTAGCTGGTACTGTTCCTACTCAGCAGCAATTAGATAAAATTCCTAAATTGGCACAGGAAATTAAAGGTGTATCGAGTGTCAAAGTCAATGTCAAGGTTGCTCCAGCTAAGCCAAATGCTACTAACTAGTTGAAAAAGGTAAGAGTTAGAAGTAGAAAGGAATAACAAACAATATTAGAGACGTTCCGGTGGAACGTCTCTAATTTATTTAACAAAAATTAATGGAGTTAGAAGCACTACTACGCAATAATCGAACGATTCGTGTTATCGGATTTGATGATGCACCTTTTATTCGGCACAGTTCTACCCCTGTTCCTGTAGCTGGAGTTGTCTGTGCGGGAACTCGTTTTGACGGTATGCTATGGGGACACATACAAGCTGATGGTTGGGATGCAACAGAAATACTATATCAAATGCTTCATAAAAGTAAATTTCTCCCACAGCTGCATATAGTGCTTTTAGATGGTATTTCCCTTGGTGGTTTTAATATTGTTGATTTACCGGAATTAGCAGTGCAGATCAAGTTACCTTGTGTGGCTGTAATGCGAAAATACCCTAATTTGAGTGCGATCGCCGACGCTATGGGAAGATTACCAGAACTGCAAAAGCGCATGGAAGTTTTGCTGCGTGCTGGTTGTATTTATGAATATCCACCATTCTATTTTCAAGTATCTGGGGCAAATCCACAAGCGATCGCCCAAGTGTTAAAGCGAGTTACTGATTGCGGTCATGTACCGGAAGCACTCCGTATTGCTCATCTAATTACCTCCGCTGTGATTAAAGGTGAAAGTGGAAGACAAGCTTAAGGAGTGCGGAAAGGAAACTAACGAGTGGCACACTTTCTCCCATTAGGAGTTGCATCAGGATAGAAAGTAATAATGGCATTTTCTTTCCTCACAAAGACTGCGGGATAAGATTTACCTGTATCTGCATCGCGGACATTAAAAATACACGCACCTTCAGTATTTTTTTGCAGCTTAAATATTCTTGTGGTATCTACTAGCATTTCTTCAGCATTACTGAGATAACCGTAACCTTTAATAACATCTGTGACTGTTTGATTACCTTGTTTAACAATCACACCCATAGTATAAATCACACCGGGAACTACTTCTTGCCTTTGGTCATTATTAGGAAGTCTGCCACCAATGCCTTGATTTTGCAGTTGTAGGTATCTACCATGAAAATGTAGACCACCAATGTCATTAGGATTATACACTTCACCACAAAAAATATGTTCAAATCCTTTCTTCTTAAACCAAATATTGGTTAAATCTTGGAGAAAATCTGACCTTCTTTTCCGACCTGGACGAATTTCTCCATTAGTTGCTTGCTGAATTTTTTGCAATACTTCTGGATGAGAATTTAAAAGTTGTTTAAATTTATTAGATGAAACTCTAGAACCAAAAGCACCACAGGTTTCCAGCACCGCTTTATCAAATGCATTAAGTGTTGGTGGTGGTGGAGAAATGTCTAATCGTTGACCAGGAGGAAATCCGACGGGAACTGGATTATTTTGATTATCAAAAAAAGGTATCAGTTGAGTATCGCTTTGCGGCTGTGCGGAGACTGGATTTTCTAAGCAAAGTGGTAATATTAGTAAGGCTACTACGGTTTTTACTGCCTTTCGGGTTGTTAAGGGCGATCGCATAACTTCAGCTTCGTATCTACGTAGCTATGGTAATCTGATATGTATTATGAAACAAGTTGATAATAAAAATTAATATCCCCGATTTCAAAAAGTTGGGGATATTAACTCTCTACATGACTAAGACTGTTATGCTTTTTTCAACCAGCTAAACATAGAGCGTAAATCTTTACCCACATCTTCTATGGGATGTTCAGCTTCTTGACGACGCATTGCAGTAAATCCAGCTTTACCTGATTGATTTTCTAAGACAAACTCTCGCGCAAATTGACCTGTCTGAATTTCTTTGAGAACTCTAACCATTTCCGCTTTCGTTTGGTCGTTGACAATCCGTGGTCCACGGGTATAATCGCCATATTCAGCAGTGTTAGAAATGCTATCACGCATTTTTGCCAGACCACCTTCCACAACTAAGTCAACAATTAACTTCACTTCATGCAAGCATTCAAAGTAAGCTAACTCTGGTTGATAACCCGCTTCTACTAAAGTTTCAAAACCGGCTTTAATGAGAGCGCTTAAACCACCACAAAGTACTGCTTGTTCACCAAATAAGTCTGTTTCAGTTTCTTCGCGGAAAGTAGTTTCCAAAATACCTGCACGAGTTCCACCAATACCTTTAGCATATGCCATAGCGCGATCGCGTGCTTGTCCGGAAGCATCTTGATACACAGCAAACAATGCAGGTACTCCTTGTCCTTGTTCGTAAGTCCTTCTAACTATGTGTCCAGGCCCTTTTGGCGCGATCATTACCACATCAACGTTGGCAGGTGGTACAACTTGACCAAAATGAATATTAAATCCGTGGGCAAAAGCTAGCACATTTCCTGCTTCTAAATTCGGTTCAATTTCTTGTTTAAAGACCGATTTTTGGACTTCATCAGGTAATAAAATCATGATAAAGTCAGCTTCTTTGACTGCATCAGCAACATTTTTTACAGTTAAACCCGCAGTTTCTGCCTTTGATACTGATTTACTGCCCGGATATAACCCGACAATAACGTTCATACCACTATCTTTGAGATTCAGGGCATGAGCATGACCTTGAGAACCATAACCAATAATCGCAATGGTTTTTCCCGCCAAAAGGTCTAAATTGGCGTCTGTATCGTAGTACATCCGAGCCATAGAGCATCCCCTGTTGCAAGCTTGATGGAATTCGTGGAGATAGTTGATTCTACCTCAGAATGTGATGCCATTTACAAATTATTTAAGTTTCTTGATCAATTCTTTGAACTTCTGCTTCAGATAACTTTACATTCACGGCATTTACCGTATCTTCTATACTAGAAACCTTACTAGCACCAGGAATTGGTAAAATACAAGGGGATTTGGCACGTAACCAAGCTAAAACGATGCAATATACCGATACACCTTTTTCCTGAGCTAATTGTGCGATCGCTGGAATATCTTCTAGGTTACTATGACGACGCATCCCACCAAAGGGACTCCAAGGTAAAAAAGTTAATCCTTCATCTTCACAATACTGAAGCACACCATCTTTTTCTGGTTGTCTTTGCCAAGGGCTGTATTGATTCTGCACTGAAACAATATCTACCACATCTCGCGCTCGTTTAATTTCTTCCACAGAAAAATTAGAAACTCCGACAAACTTAATCAATCCTGCATCAACCGCTTCTTTAACTGCTTGTAAAGATTCTTCAATAGTGTATTGTGGGTCAGGAGAGTGATATTGCCAAATATCAATTGGTTTATCACCACCTAAAGCTTCAAAACTTACACGGATGGTTTCCCGAAGATGTTGGGGATTACCATTACGTGCCCAAGTTTGGTTAGGGCGCATCAAACCACCCTTGGTTGCTATAATCACATTACTAGTATCTCCAGAGTATGATTGTAAAGCTTTGTGAATTAATCTTTCATTGTGGTGTTTATCTGATTCATCTTTGCAATAAGAGTCAGCAGTATCAATGAAAGTGACACCCAATTCCATTGCACGATGAATTACTGCTATAGACTGGGATTCAGGAGGGCGATCGTATATCGACATTGGCATTGCACCTAAGCCGATTGCACTTACAGAAATACCCGTCTTCTGAATTTGTGTAGTTTCCATGTACTTCGCGTATTAATGACTATTTACTAGCTACTCAAATTATTTTTGTCAATTCATCTATCGAAAGAATAATTTCTACAAGGAATGTTAAAATATTTAGAAATTCTATGTGAGATAATAGCAAAGTATTTAGATATTGGTACTATATTAATATGAATATTACTGACTTATTACCAACATTGCAAAAGCTATCTCGTACAGACAAACTAAAAGTAATGCAGTTTTTAGTTCAAGAAATGGCGAAAGAAGAAGAAACATTATCGCTCAAACCTGGAGCAACTTATTATGTATGGTCACCATACAACTCCCATAACGCAGCTCAAAAATTAGCAACACTGCTAGAAGAAAACAAACAAACAAGTAATGCTTAATTCTCAAAGGTTCCCCTTCATCGAAGACCATGATGCTTTTGGGGACATAGATTTCGTGCCACAATTAAATATGAGGCTAGATTATCGAAATTCTACCGTAGAAGTATCAGCTTTGTTAGATACAGGAGCAAGCGTCAGTGTTTTACCATATAGTGTTGGTATTCAGTTAGGAGCAGTTTGGGAAGAGTTAGTAACCTCAGTACAACTAGCTGGAAATTTAGCACCTGTCGAAGCAAAGGGGTTGCTTGTGCTTGCGAGAGTTGGTACTTTTGCACCAGTTCGACTAGTGTTTGCATGGAGCCGAACGGATGATATACCTTTATTATTGGGACGTATGAATTTTTTCTTAGAATTTGATGTGTGCTTCTACCGCTCCCAAATGGTATTTGAATTATGTCCAAAATCAAATTTACTTTAACATAAGAACCTAGGCGGTGACGGACTAACACCGATTCCACTGACTGGGAATTAAAATTAATGACCAATAAGTAACTTCAGGATCTTGAAGTTGATTAATTGGTATAATTCTCTGATTAGGCAAAGTTGCACGTTCTATATACAGTGCCCGATCAAATAATCCTAACTCTATTAGTACATCCCGCACTTTCGCAAAATGCCTACCTAATTTGATAATCACCGCAGCATCAGCAACCCCAAGCCGACTAGTAAGAATATCAGCAGGTAGAGTGGCAGGCATAATACTTAACACATCGTTACGATAAGTAAGTGGTACACCTAAAGCACAAGCACTGGCCATTGTAGAAGAAATTCCTGGTACAACTTCCGTGGAAAACTTCTGAGAAAGTCTGTTGAAGATGTACATAAAACTACCATATAAAAAAGGATCACCTTCACACAACACTGCCACATCTTTACCAGCGCTCAGATATTGAGCAATTTTTTCTGCTCCAATATCATAATAAGGTTGGGAAGAACGCTCTACACTAAATGGTAAAGGCATGGGAATTTCAATTTTATCAGCACTAATATAGTCAGCAACAATCGCCCTAGCCAACGCTTTACCACTTTCTAAGGTAGGATAAGCAATAACAGGCACTGCTTGCAGAATACGATAAGCTTTGAGTGTTAGTAGTTCTGGATCCCCTGGGCCAATACCCAAACCGTATAAACGACCACTAGGCTGTGTCATATTTCTTCCTCTTGTGCTAGAGCGTTAACTGCTGCTGATGCTAAGGCACTACCACCACGGCGACCGTGTAATGTAATAAATGGCACGCCTTTACTATCTGCTGCTAAAGCTGCTTTGGATTCTGCTGCACCGACAAATCCCACGGGAAAACCAAGAATTAATGCTGGTTTTGGCGCTTCGTCGAGTATTTCCAATAAACGAAATAAAGCTGTAGGAGCATTACCAATTGCGATAATCGCTCCTTGTAGTTGCCACAATTCTAAAGCTGCTGCTGAACGGGTAGTATTATATTGTTGGGCAATATCCACAACATCAGGATGATTGAGAGTGCAAATTACTTGATTATTCGCTGGTAATCTTTTGCGGGTGACACCTTCTGCAACCATATGACAATCACAAAAAATTGGCGCACCCGCAGCTAAAGCTTGACGTCCAAAAGTCGCTGCTTGTGGTGAAGCTTGTAAATCTTTTACAATATCAGTCATCCCACAAGCATGAATTAGACGCACTGCAACGGTTTCCAAATCTCTTGGCAAGTTAGCCAAATTCGCTTCTGATCGAATTATGGCAAAGGATTTTTGGTAAATATGATTAGCGTTGCGGATATATTCAGTCATGGGAGGAACTATTAATAAATGATATGTATCTGGATGCGAACTGTTGAAAGGATTCGTTTGCTGAGCTTTGCGTTTGGTACAGTTTGATTATTTGCTCTAGAAGTTCTGATACTTCAGTATGTTCAATGTTTTGATATATCTGGTGACCAAAGGTTGAGTCTCCATTGCCAAGATACACATGATAACCTTCTACTGTTTTATTACCTTTTTCAATTTTGGTTCCCACAAGGGTAATATCACTTCCCCCATGCTGAGCGCAAGATTTTTCACAACCACTGAAGTGGATATTGATTGGAGAAAGCAAGTTGATGTGTTTTAGTTTTTGGACTAAATCTTTAGCATGAGCTTGTGTATCTGTATTTGAAGATAGACAACCTGTAGTACCAGAGCAAGCTATTAATGAACTGTATAAAGAAGTTTGTGAATCAAGTCCTAATTTATGTATCTCTGCCCTAACATCAACAATACTTCGGTTAGGGATATTAGGAATCAATAAATTTTGCCATGGAGTAAGTCGTATTTCGCTAGTGTAAGTTTGCGCGATCGCAGCTAAGCCTTGCAATTGCCAAGACTCCAATCGTCCCAAAGGTAATACTACTCCAATATACGATAACCCTACTTGTCGTTGGGGGTGAATGCCGATTACTTGCTGTATTGGACATCCTCCCTTTTTTTCATAGAGGGAGGAATTTTTAGTAAGTGCAAAAGGTAAACGAGCTTCTACTTGTTGCAGATATAAATCTATACCCCAATCTTGCAGTAAATCCTTCATCCGTGGTTTGCGTAGATGCTTCTGCGTATAACTCAGATATACTTCTGCCAGAGCAGCTATTAAAATTAATACTTGTTCAGGTTTAACCAATATTCCTGTATTAATTCCAACCAAACATAAACGAAAGAAAGCATTATCAACAGCTAGTAAAAGGATATCATTAAGGCGATCGCCTACCGACACCATACCCCCACCATCCAGACAAACACTAAACTTTGGTGATAATTGGGCTAACTGGGTATTTTCTTGATAATAATTATCCAATGCTTTCACAAACGGGCGAGTATCGATCAATTCTTCTGGATCTATACCAGCTGTGGGGCTACTCATAATATTACGGATTGGGTCTACTTCCCTATTTTGGGAACCTAAACCTAATTCCTGTAAAATATTCAATATATCTAGAGAAAGATTTTCTTGAATTTCTCTAACTTGAATGTTAGCACGATTTGTGACATGAACATAACCAGCAGCATCCGAAGCTAAATTGGCGATCGCATAACACTGGTCAATGCTAAGAATACCTCCAGGAATGCGAATCCGAGCCAACATTCCATCGACAGCCGACAAATTATAAAATAAACCAGGACAGGTAGTAGATTTAGATAATAATAACAATGTTACATCCTCCCCGTGCGACGCAGGGAATTTATATTGTGAGTGGGTAGTGGCTAGTAGTTGGTGGTTAGTGGGTATTAAAACAACTACCAACTCTCAACTACCGACTATTACCTATCAACTAACTCTCAGAGTCGGTGTTCTGACTTAGGTAAAACCATTACAGTTGCGGCACAGTACCGGAATCCCACCGGACTTTCCCGACTCCAAGCTTATGTAGGTTATCACGAGCAGTAGCTAAAATATCTAGACACGAGATTTTCTTAACAAAACAATTTACCTAGGTTTTTGTGGACTACAAAACCTTTTGCTATTTTTATCTTTTCCACTGTTAACTTAGAGTAGCAAGGAATACATCTGATCGCATGGCGGGAATTCTTCCTAGTCCAAAATCTTTAATATTACGAGTAACAATTATCTCTAAACCCTCCACTTTACCTAAGTCTACTGTATCTAGGGCAAGTGCAGAAGTTGTAAAGTAAGGCTGCCGTCGTAACAAAACATCTAGGAGTACATCGCTGTCAAACAGTACCCGTTTCACTGATATTTTTCCTCTAAATAGTCTAAGTACTTTTCATGCAATGTATCCTCATGCAAATTCTCTTCTTCCAACTTGAGAACACCTACTAAACTTTGAGTCCAAGGACTTAATATTGGGTGTTGTTCAGGATCAGGTAGTTGCTCAAGCAAGCTTGCAATCGCATCGTTAAACGATAAGTGTTGTGATTTTGCCCATCGTTGCGCTTTCTCAAGCAATTCGTTGTTTAAGTACAAGACAATTTCAGTTTGCATCCTTGCCTCCTTTAAAAGTATTGATCTAAAGAATAGAGTCCCTCAGCTAGTAGCGTGGGCGCGGAAGTAAACAAAAAGATTGTGAATACCAGACCATAGCTAGGGTAAGAAACTGTAACTTAATTCCTACCCATCTCTACCCATTACTCCTGAAAACTGGGTAGATATACTAGAGCGCCAACAAATTTAACCATGCCATCCAAGGCTATCATCAACACTTTGACATTCTTCACTTCAACACAGTAAACGGTAGGAATTAAAATAAATAAGTGTTCGGCGAAATGCTGTGTGAACACCTGCCTTGGATATTCTTTATAAAATGACACATATAATCATTAAAAATACTGCTATAAATGAAGTTGAGTGAAAGATTAAACCGTGTCATGTCCGCTTATCTGGGGGTGAACTCTAGAAAACACGTATGGCACGGTTGGAGAAAAGTGAATAATTTTATCAAGCAATGCGATGTAATACAGTCTCGGCACTCGTATTATAGCGTCTCTAACTGGGGTCCATTGGTTAAGGGCTATGTCGAGTTGAAAAACCGGGCTAGTCCCAAGCGTTAAGCGTCTGGTGGATATTGCTTAAAACTTATACCGCACTCGTTTTCCCCAATGACTATATTTGTCCACTTGTGGGTAGATATGTATAGGTTTTTAGAAGCGGTAAAGAGGTAAGTAAATGCCTTACAGCCAGTTTGACATAGAAAAAGTTAGAGTAGATTTTAACATTACAATTTTAGAAAAAGTTGGTATATTCACGGAAGTTGCAGAAATTAGCTACAGCAATTATTTAGCAGAAACTCTCCGTTTCAATACTTCTATCGCTTTAGCAATTAACTCAGAAAAATCTCGCTCTGAAATGATTATTGCACCGATTCTACTGGAATTAAAGCGACTGTATCCAGAGAAGGTGAGTTTGTTTTCTGGTAAAGATTTTACAGTTGATGTAGAAAAAGGTCTCAATGGCTTTTGTGATTTTCTAATTAGCGATTCACCACAACAATTGGTAATAACTTCACCAGTTATTGCTGTGGTGGAAGCGAAAAATGAGAATATTGAGGCTGGGTTAGGACAGTGTATGGCTGAAATGATTGCAGCTCAGATATTTAATCAAAGGAAGGGAAATCCAGTTACTCGCATACTTGGTTCTGTTACCACTGGAAGCAGTTGGAAGTTTATGCGATTGGAAGGAACAACAATAGAGGTAGATTTGAATGAATACTTTGTAAACCAAGTTGGTAAAATTTTGGGAATTCTCAGCCTAGAATTATGAGCGAAAAATGGTTGTCAATAGTCGGAATTGGTGAAGATGGAATATCAGGATTAAGTGCGATCGCTCAATCTACACTGTCACAAGCGCAAATTGTGGTTAGTTGATATATACAAATTACCTTACATTGCATGTCTAATAATTTGCTGTAAAAAGCTAACTGCACCAAGGTTATTACACGGCTCAGTATAGTTAGGAGTACACATCACTTGGTTACGATCTGTCAGCAAAAAGCAAGCACCCGTAAAATGCCGTTCTCTGACCATCTTTTGACAAAATAATTCATAACGTTTTGCATAGCTTGCCCCTTGAAATTCGGGCAATACTGTAAAATGGGGTTCTGCAACCTGTACAGAAGTACGTGAAGGAGAACAGTCCTCTAAAACAAACAAGTATCCTATCCATGGTGGTGGAGGTGCTTCGCCAAAAACCCCCTCACGATATGCTGTCCAAATATCTAAGGCAGATCCCATCGCTTCTTCTGTCCGGTTATTAAAGTTATTACCAAAACTACCAACTTGACTTTTTAACTCAATAATTATTTTCAGTTGTCGTTTTTGTGCATCTATTACTAAAAAGTCATAATTTTTTGTTGGGCGAAAGAAACCTGGTATCACAGTTAGACTTTTTTTAACGTGGATATGCTGTTGAGGAACACCTGCTGCTAAAAGCAAATTTGTTATGGTTAAAATGAAACCATCCATCTGTTTGCCTCCTGTAACAGCACTACGATTACCTTGGTCAACTTTACCTGCTAGTAGCTGCGCTTGTAACTGTGCGATCCGGGTGTCCCAAAAACCACGTATCGCATCTGCGAAGACATCTTCAGGTATTTTCAGGGAATGTTCTATCATTCAGTGGTCTCCGCACGTAAACCATAGGTTTTATACATTCTCTCCAATGCTAAGCTATGATAAGTAGGCTCTACATCGACTCCAATACTATTGCGTCCCCAGCTAGCTGCTGCTACGCAGGTTGTCCCTGAACCCATAAATGGATCAAGTATAGTATCACCGACAAAGGAGAACATCCGAATCAGTCGCTCTGGTAGCTCTAGGGGAAAAGGAGCAGGGTGTTGTCGGGTAGAAGCACCTTTAATATCCTGCCAAATCTGCTGAAACCATTGTCTATGAAGAGTTTCTGGAATGACGGATAATACACGTTTTGTAAGTGTAGGACTACGATAGCCGCCGGGTTTACGTTGCATCAAGATATACTCAACATCGTTTTTGATTACACCACCAGGCTCATAAGGTTTACCTAGAAAGCTAGTACCATTACCCGTTGCTTCCAAATTTGCATTGGCTATTTTGTACCAGATAATCGGTGCTAGGTTATCAAACCCCAGATAGCGACAATGTTCTTGAATGCTAGCGTGAAGTGGGAAAACCATATGCCTACCGAAGCGACGACGGGCAACACAAACATCTCCCACTACAATTATTAGGCGTCCCCCTGGTACTAAAACCCTTAACATTTGCTGCCAACAAAAGTCAAGTTCGTGCAAAAATTGTTCATAGTCTGCAATTTCTGCAAGCTGGTTGGGATTTTTCACATACTCTTTTAAATTCCAATATGGTGGCGACGTTACTACCAAATGTACACTTTCATCTGGAAAATGTTCTAAATTTCTACTATCAGCTTGTAAAAGGCAATGGGATGATGGTAATGCCTGCACTTGTTCCTGAATATCCTGCATCAACCCAGCGTTCTTACTAATAGTAGGAATACTTCGTTGCTCCGAAGCTGATAATAGTACCTTTATATTTTTTGGTATCAGGTTTGCATCCTGTAGTGCATCTTCTAAAGGATCAGATTTTTCCCTAAACTTAAACCGTGTTGACACATAAACTTTGCTTAAACTGGCAGAGAGCATAGAAAAATTGTCTTTTCTAAAATAATAAACTTATAAGTAGTGAAAAGAATTAGTGATAACAACTCTCTTCATTAAGTAATCTTAAGGTGGGAAAAGATTTTTGGGAATTCTCAGCCTAGAATTATGAGCGAAAAATGGTTGTCAATAGTCGGAATTGGTGAAGATGGATTACCAGGATTAAGTGCGATCGCTCAATCTACACTGTCACAAGCGCAAATTGTGGTCGGTGGTAAACGTCATTTAGCAATGCTTCCACTAAATGACACCCGTGAAAAAATTTCTTGGTCATCTCCTCTAGATACTACCATCAACGAAATTATCTCTCGTCGCGGACAGTCTATTTGTGTTCTCGCTAGTGGAGACCCAATGTGTCATGGTATTGGTGTGACTCTCACACGCTTTATTCCTATTGCTGAAATTACTATTATACCTGCACCTTCCGCCTTTAGCCTTGCTTGTGCCCGTTTGGGTTGGTCTTTGGAGGAAGTAGAGAAATTTAGCTTGACAAATCGTCCTCCATCTGTAATCCAACCAGCTATTTATCCTGGAGCGCGATTATTAATACTCAGTGCTGGAAGTGATAGCCCGGCTTTGATTGCAGACATCCTTACACAACGGGGTTACGGTAATAGCCAAATTACTGTACTAGAGTGCATGGAAGGAAGCAACGAACGGATTATCCAAGGTGTAGTTAGAGATTGGTATATAACTGATATAGCCTCTTTGAATACTATTGCTATTGAGTGTATCCCCGAACTTAAAGTAACTCCCCTACCTCGTGTACCAGGTTTACCTGATGCAGTGTATCATCACGACGGACAACTTACCAAACGCGAAGTCCGGGCAATTGTCTTAGCTGCACTCGCTCCCACACCTGGAATTTTGTGGGATGTGGGTGCAGGTTGTGGTTCCATTTCTATAGAATGGATGCGAACCCATCCTTTGTGTAGAGCGATCGCTATTGAACAAAATTTATCTCGCTTGGAGTATATAACTGATAATGCCAATGCTTTAGGTACACCTAACTTAGAAATTATTCTTGGCAAAGCTCCAGATGTTCTGAAAAATTTACCTCAACCTGACGCCATATTTATTGGTGGTGGTGTCACCACAGAAAATCTACTAGAAACTTGTTGGCAAGCTTTGGCAAGTGGTGGTAGGTTAGTT